>CZCB01003992.1_pt1 | contig 40577 bp, 27 predicted proteins | sample 591991 | NCBI WGS metagenome assembly CZCB01 (sample SAMEA3556809, study PRJEB10932) | anaerobic digester metagenome
ACAGAGGAGATACTCTTTTCTTTTATTTGTTTGTTTTTTCCCAGAGTAATTTTACACTAACCATTCTCCCCCCCGACATTTTCTAAAACCTTCCCGTCGCTGCCTGAACACCTATGGATACAACAACAACCAGCGTATCAACAATAAATCCAAGTATCATTGGTTTGAGCCCTATATTTTTTATATCACCATAGCTGGTTTTCAGTCCAATGGCTGATAAAGCTATTATCATGCAATATTTTGAAGTTTTCGATAATGCAGGTACTAAATTGCCTGGTATGATACCGGTACTGCGAAGAGCTACAACAAGGAGAAATAACATAACGAAATAAGGGAAAATTTTCTTAATATTAACTGGTTTTCGTTCTTCCGTAACCTCCGCTTTTGCCTCTATTCTTTCTGAAATTACAGAGAACATTAAAACGAATGGGATTATAAACAATGTCCTGGTGAGTTTCACTATAACTGCTATGTTGCCTGCCAATTCAGAGAATGCATAACCGGCAGCCACAACTGACGATGTATCATTAACAGCAGTGCCTACCCATAAACCAAAGCCCGTACCGGACATGCCAAGGGCAAAACCAATCCATGGGAATATGACAACTGTTAAAACATCAAAAATAAAAGTTGCAGATATTGCATATGCTATATCCTCATCCTTTGCTTTTATAACCGGACCTACCGTGGCAACGGCAGAACCTCCGCATATAGCAGTACTAACTGACAACAGATTGGTCAGTTTCCAATCCATTCCAAATATTTTGCCAATTAAGTTTCCTGCGCCAAAAGCAGTTCCCATTGTAAATAACATCACAAAAACTGCATATTTGCTGACACTAAAAACCTCCGATAAATTCAGGTTGACACCCATAAGTATGATACCTATCCGAAGAACCATCTTTGCTGCAAAGTTTACTCCATCGTTTAACCGCTCATACCTGTTCATTACAGGATTCAGCGCCATTCCAACCAGAAGAGCCATAACAGTAGCGCCTATAATATCGCCTGGAATTAAGCTGCTTAACAATATTGCAATAATTGCTGCAACACTGCTGAAAAGTAAGCCAGGAATCAATCTGCCTATTTTACTGCTCATAATAATCCTCCGATCTTTATGATATTTACTTGAATATACCATACTTTTAATATAAAATAAAATTATTATATTTTATTAATCAATAATTTCAATTTATGGGGTGTAAAAATGTTAGATAATAGGTTATATACTTTTCTCACACTTTGTGAAACACGCAACTATACAAAAACAGCTGAAAAACTCAATATGACACAGCCGGCTGTTTCACAGCACATCAAGTTCCTGGAGGATTATTACCAGGTGGTGTTGATTGCAGGTAAAGGAAAAGATTTTTCTCTTACGGAGGAAGGCAAGGCACTGCAGGAATATGCAAAAACACTTAAATCCAATTCAGAACGGATTTTATCCTTATTACACCGGATCAAAAACCGTGCTAAGCCTTTAAATTTTGGAGCAACATTGACTATAGGTGAGTACATGATTCCACCGATTATACATCGGATATTCAGAGAAGAGCCGGAAACAGATATTTCAATGTTTGTTGAAAATACAGATATTCTCCAAAAAATGCTGTGGGATGGCGAAATAGACTTCGCCTTGCTGGAGGGGAATTTCAACCGGAATCAATACCGGGTTAAAATAATATCTGATGAGGAGTTTATTGGTGTTTGCTCTCCAAAAAACCGAACTGCATCCAAACCCATCGAACTGGAAGATTTGCTTGGACAGAACCTGATCTTACGGGAACCGGGCAGTGGAACCCGGGATATATTGGAACAGGCATTGTACAATAGAAATCTCAGCGTCAACGATTTCAAAAGAAAAATTGAGATTGGCAATATGAATGCCATTAAAGAATTATGCCATCAGAATGTCGGTATCACCTTTATGTACCGGGAAGCCGTAAAAAAAGAATTATCCCGGGGATACCTGAAAGAAATACCAATACATAATTTTAATATCAGTCATCCTTTCAGCTTTGTCTATCTAAAGGATTGTCCCGACATATCACACATTGAATACTGGTATGAAAGGATTGTGTACTTAAGAAATAATTAACCCGCTGCATTACACCTTTCTCAATCTTATTGCCATATACTGCCGCCTAGGAAGCTGTATCGTAAATCTCCCCTTATGGATCCCTGCATCAGTAATTGTCATATTCCATGTATCGATAATTTCTACCTTGTATTCTGTCGTATCATCAAAATAGAATCTTCTGAAACCGGGACGGTTAAAGCCGTAATACACCAGGTAATAGCCGGTATCCCGGGGCGTATCGGGTACAGCTGCAACATCATCCCATGAAAAACTGTACGGTTTTAAGCCGTTCCCGGGTGTCTCACACAGGATCCTGTATAAAAACTTCAGCCTCGCATCGCTCTCTCCATAAAGTTTACCTCCATGGCTCCACCACAGGATATTTTCCGGATTAATAAAAGTTTCTCCATGGGTGGCATAGCCGCCGCGGCATGCAGCCTCCCAAAAACGCCTCACCAGCTCCTGCCCTGTGAGATTTCCCCAGCCATGTTCTATATCTCCTTCATAACCCAGTTCATCAAATATAACCGGCTTTTTGAAACGGATCCTCAGTTGGTCAACATCCTCGGTGGTTCTATATATATCGGTTCTTTGAACACTGCAATGGGTGACCCACGGCCTTGAAAAATCATAAAGAACTCTGCAGTTATGCACGGATCTCAAGTGATTGTATGGATCCTTTTTACAGATTATGGAAGCAAAACGTTCCCAGTCCTGCAGGGTTTTGCCCGGAAGCAAATCGTATTCATTGGCTAATGACCACCATACATTCCTGTATGCGGCAAAACGGGCAATAACATAATTCAAATACAGGTCATCATCTTCCCTGCTCATCCTGCTGAATCCCCAGCGGTCATACGGATGCCAAAGGATTAAGTCAGCCTGGATCCCCAAATCCATTAGATCCTGAATCCGCTTTTCTATCAGCTGAAAATGCCTGGGGTTAAACCGTTTGAAATCCCATTTGTTGTCTTCAAAATCCGGTGTATAGCTGAAATTGTCTTCATTTAAATGGGAGCTGTCGCATGGGGTGCCTTCATATGGATAAGTTAGCGGTTCATGCAGGTTATAGAGGTAGTGTTTTGGAAATACACAAAAACGGATTTTATTAAACGAGCTGTTTTTAAGGGTTTCCAATGTCTGCTCCTGCAGTTCCGCTTTTTGATGCGTCCAAACATAACATGTGGTGCCAATCGGATAATACGGGCTTCCGTCTTCATATGCAAAATGATATGTATTGGCAACTCTTACGGGACCGTGATTGTTTTCCGAAGCCTGGGTCACCGTAAATCCGCCTTCATACTTTTCGTCAGTAAAGTTTGCCTCAACGGCAAATTTATATTCTTCTTCAAAGGAAGGCATAAACCGGACTTTATATATACCATTTCCGTCATAAAAACCCTCCACGGTTTTTGCTTCGTTTTTACTTTGAAATGTCCCTTTTATCCTATAATCCAAAAAGGGATTCCCATCTGAAGGCCCGTTAATCGCTGCCTCAAATACGCACCATCTCTCAACTGACTCCGGATAAGCAAATCGGCGCATTATTTATCACTCCTTCTTATTTAGTGGACAGTATTTTGAATCCATCAGGCCCGGCTTCGCTTCAGAGAATTGGAAACCGTTAATTATAAATCGTGTAAACACGGTTTGTCCTCGATAAACTCTGACGGCAGGCCCAGGTTTTCGAAATACCTGCACATTTTTATAACAGCAAATTTCTCGGTAGAATAATGGGTGCCGCCCAACACATTTATACGGTTTTCCTGTTCAAGTTTATGGGCTTCTTTTGAATAATCGTTTACAATGGTAACGCCTGTAATCAATATCCTGATATCATTGCGCAGCATTTCATTTATAACGAATGGATCATTACCTCCGCCGGGACAAACGGCTATTCTTTCACCTTTTATATTCTCGTTCCCGTATTGGTACAAGCTTGTTTTATGCCCCATTGCCCTTGTATAATGCTCATGCAATTCACCAATGCTTTTAATAAAATCCATTGTACCTATTACTCCACAATAAGCGCCGCAGTACAAAAAAGCGGGGTGATCAATTTTAAGGTTTATTCGGTCAGCCAAAGTTTTGCATGTTGAGTATTCCCCGTAATTGTCCAGCGGATGATGTAGTACATATATGGATATGTTTCTGTCTTTTAGCTCAGCTATATACTTTTCCGCAGCGGCGAAATTACCGTTATGGTGTTCAAGATCCCAGTCAGTCGGATGATGAGAAAATATCATTGCATTTGTAATACCATCAGATAAGACTTTAGAAAGAACCCTGTCGGAAAGAAATACCGTTGTATAAACCTTTTCAATTTCGTCTGTGAAGTCGCACATCAGGCCCATGCCGCTCTGCTTAAAATCATCATACAAGTATTTGTTCAGATCCGGCATCCTGGACGCCCAGTCATAATCGGTTATACCCTCTTTTATAAAATCACTTTTTAACCTGCCGTAAAGTTCCCTGGCTTCCATTCCCCATTCGTCCTTTCTATACAGAATATAAATAATTCATAGTCCGGAACTGCAGAGATAAAATGCCATGGCAAATAATATTGAAATTTTCGAAGTATTTTGATAAGCCCACTACTTGACTTATTATACCAATAACCATGCTGACCATACAAGCCCGGTTTTATAAATTATCTTTTTCGTTACCATAGATATTGCACAAATCCCCGTGTATTCCATTGCATACACGGAAACGTGTTGAAAAGAAAATAATACATAATAAAACCCTGCAGCTCATCGTTGCGGGGTTTGGCTAGCTGCAGGGTCTTCAGATAACAAATACTGTTTTTTATCTTTTTACTGCCAGGGTTTGAGGATCACTTTGCAGGTATTGCCTGTCATAAACTTATCAAATGCCTCCTGTACCTGTGAAAAACCGTATATATCCGTTATCAGCTTAGGCACCAAAGGCGAACGGCGCAAAAGGCTGTACATTTCATCATGATCAGACAGGTTATAATGCCATGAACCCATAAGTGTCAATCCTTTACGAATAAAATCATTGCTGGGCCCAATAGGTATTTGGCCAAAGTTTTCACCAACAAATGAGACAATTCCACCAGGTTCCATAGCATCAATGCAAAGCCGCTCTGCAGAAGGGTTGCCTGATGCATCTATTGCCTTGATCAAACGGCCGGGCTTTGCAGCCTCGCGGATCAAAGCAAGGGCATCCGGATCAGCGGCATCTATAATCACATCAGCTCCGAATTCTTCAGCCATCTTTTTCCTAAAGGGGATGGACTCAACAACAATAGCCCTGGCTCCCATGAATTTTGCAATTGCAAGCGCCCCCATCCCAACCGGGCCAAGGCCTGTGATCAGAATGTTGTCGAAAGCGCGTAAATTCATCCTTTTAATTGAACTGAATGCCGGTCCCAATGCACAGCATGCCATTGCCCCTACGTCATATGAAATATCTTCCGGTAATGGTGTGCATACAAAATCCTGTACCTTAACGTACTGGGCAAAATGCGTATAAAAATCCGGTTTATCCGGGCAGTATATATAATTACCTGTACGGCAGTATATACACTTTCCACATCCGGATAAGGGATTGAGTATTACCCGGTCTCCTTCTTTCAGCAGGCTTGAGCCGGCAGTTGCCACAACAATACCGGAGCCTTCATGCCCGGCACCACGTACAGGCTCCTGGCTGTTATATGCCTGTTTATCGCTGCCGCATATTGGAGTGGACTCTATTTTTACAACCACCCACTCGCCTTCCGGAATTGGATCCGGCACATCCTCCAGCCATACCTTTTTATTTTGTAAAACTAAACTTTTCATATCTTAGCCCCTCTCTATCTCTATATATTGCTTTATAAATGTTGATAATGCCACAATATCATTTATGTCAGAATTACAGGCTTTTCAATGCCATCACTTTAAAGAGGCCATACCTTATTTATTGCATCGGTTACAACTTTAACCGCCTCATCATACGGCATCTCTTTTAATGGCGCGTAGAACGGTTCTGCATAAACCGGCCCGTCGTAACCAAGCTTCAACAATCCGTCGAAGAATTCATCAATGCGCAGTAAACCTGTTGCGCCGGGCAGCTCACGGGACAAATCCTGTTGATCTTCCAAAGCAATACCTTTGGGCATATCGTTTATGTGTGCAATTACTACCCATTCTTTACCGGGTATTTTTTTGAAATCATCATATGTCTGTCCGGCAAGATCCCAATGCCAGACATCCATTATAACACCCAGGTTTGATGTGCCAATCGCATCCCAAAGTCTAATCAGGCCATCCAGGTTATGAATAAATTCGTATTTTTTCCCTTTGCGCTCTCCCGGAGGCCCAACAAATTCAATACCAAAGCGGATACCATAATCTTCGAGTACCTTTGCGATCGGGGTCAATCTGCTTCTGTGCAGCTCAAAATTTTCTTCATAGGTCAGGGTATCACTCCAGGGAATAAGCCAGGTCATGCATCTGAAATCGCCAATCTCACGTGCAAATTCGCAGTATTTCGGCAGTTTCTGCATATCGGCCTCAAAAACGTCCTGACCTTCACGGTAGTTAACCGGCAGTACAAATCCGCCGGGTTTGAGGTTGTTTTTTGCTAATATCTCACGAATTTCAGCAGGATCCCTGTCAGATAAGCCGACTATGTCAATGTGAACCCCCTCGTACCCAAACTTTACAGCAGTTTCAACATCCTCTTCAAATGTTTTGCTAAAACCGATATGCCCGGCATAAAATGCTTTGTACATAGTTATCCCCCTTATCAACTTTTTCATTGCACAGCGCTTATAGATGAGAGCATAATGCAGGTTTAAAAGAATTGCGTTTAACATTTGAAGCAAATAACACAACTTAATTATATGCCATTATATATATGTTTTCAATAAGATTACAGGATAAATGAGAAAAGCCCGGAGCATGCCACTTTTCATTATTTATGTGTTATGGCATACTCATGGGCTTTCTATCGTCATGGAGCGGATAGGCTCCTGCGTTTATACCCTTTTTGCTTCATCATGCAATGAAGGTACACGCTGCCTGCATAAAAAGCGTTTTTTATTTAGATATTCACATATTCACCGGAGCGGCAAATCAGCTTCCCATCAGCTGTAATTTTCGGATTTCTGACAACTAAGTCAAAATATCCCGGCTGCCATTAATAATATCATCAATGGTAAAAACTGCAACACGAGGTACTTTTCTATCTGCCAGATATATATAGCCGTCATCATAAAATAAAGTCCCAAAGGCAGGGGCTTCTGTAATCAAATTCCAGTTGCCGGTATCCCAAATTTTAATGCTGTTTTTGGCTGCACAAACAAGATATTTATCAGTCATAATTGTGCGCCCCAGAGAACACCTGGCGTTCTTAATCCGATGCAGTATTGACCCGCTGCTTTTGTCCCATATTATAATGGAATTATCGGCAGACGTGGAAACAAGATATTCATTATATGAGTATATAAAATGAATATTTCCTTTGTGGCCGGTAAAAACAGCGGCAGCCGATAAGGTTGATTTTTCGAAGGCGTAGATGTTTTTATCAACACCTCCGAAATATATCATGCTTTCATCCTGATCCAGCGCCCATACGCTTCCCTTATCTTTATTTAAAAACTTTACATTTTTGTAGTCATCTTTATCTGCCACCACGAGCCCGTTATTCCGCATGGAGAAATAAATATGATCCCTGTCAACAAGAATTGTCCCAAGATCAATATCCGAACTGTTGTCCGATCCAAACTGTTTCTGATATATTATCTCATTCGTTTTTTTATCCATAACATGGAAAAAGTAGATGCTGTTGAAATATATATTGTCCTCATCTGTGCACAGAATCGCTCCTTTATTCAAATTGTCGTTGGGAGGAACAGTAAAAAAAGATATAAGCTCTTTGGTTTTTTTATCCCACCTGTATATATTCTTCGCCAGGGATGTATAAATAAAGTCTTCCTCAAACCACATTCTGTAAACCCGTGCAGTATACAGCTTGTCTTTCTTTTCAAGCATATCGGCACCTCCTGTCCGGCTTTCTTAAGCCCGTTTTTTATTTTAAACTTCTTCGCTGCTATATATTATCTCAAACACGCATTTATCCCTGCCGTTAAGAATGGTATCAATTTTATTAACCGTTACCGGTTTGCTGAAAACTAATAAAACAACCGTTCATACCACCTGCCTTTACTCAAACTTTTCAATGGGAACCCATATCTCCACTATGGACTCCTCACTGTCCCCCTGGAACCTTTCATCGTAGTATTCAACAACATAGGGATTACCGTCAATCAGGCGCTGTCTATACTTCTCCTTATTGGCTTTAAGCCATTCATCCATAGCGGCATTTTCACTGTCATAACCCTGGGCAACATATACTTCGAATGCAGCATAGGTAGATTCGGGTAGTTTTAAAACGCTATAAACACTGTCGACACTGCTGTCCGATACACTGACACCTACATGGCATGTGCACTGTTTATCATCGTATATGCGGATCTCATATCCGTTGTCCGACAGCTTATTTTTTATTTCGACCTTATCGTAAAGCTCCATGAATTTCTGCCATATCTCATGGGTCTTGCTCCCGTCGCCCGTAACACCGGCTATCAGCAGCTCTTCTCTTTTAATGATTTTTGGATGCACAAGGATACCTCCTTTTAGTTTTTTGGTAAACTTCTCAATAATCTCTTCAACCGACATGATTACCGGAGTATAACCCATCCTTCTGTAATCGCTGGGTGAAATACCGTAGCTGTTTTTAAAGGCGCGGCAAAAAGACTGGGATGAGTTAAATCCGCATTCAAAACATATGGATGTGATGGTTTTGTCAGGATCCGTGAGCAACAGTGAGGCTTTTGCCAACCGGCGTTCACGAATGTATGCGCCAATGGGTTTTCCGACAACGGCAGAGAACAGCCGGTGGAAATAGTATGGTGAAAAACTAAATGTATTGGCAACCTGTTCATAGTCTGCTATTTCATCCAGGTGATCCTCTATGTAATGCAAAACCTCACTTATCCTCTGAATCTTATCCATTTTCCTCCTCCCCATGTTTTATTATTGTGCCTGGTTATAGTTTATATATTTTTGTGCATCCTGTCTTAACATTTCTTGCCTTATTTATCCATTTAATTCTTTATAATAATCAGCCTGGGCGTTGAACATTTTTGCGTAATGCCGGTTTAGCCCGAGAAGCTGCTGATGTGTACCGTACTCGATAATCCGTCCCTGGTGGAAAACCGCTATACTGTCAGAAAACCTGCAGCTGGACATCCGGTGAGAAATATAAATTGCCGTCTTGTTTCCTATCAGTTTATCAAAATTTGTATAAACCTCGTATTCCGCAGCGGGTGACAGCATGGCGGTAGGTTCGTCAAGGATAACAATGGGGGCATCCCGGTAAATTGAACTGCATAAGGCAAGTTTTTGCTGTTCACCGCCGGAGAGTTCCACGCCGGTTTCATCAAATTCGCGGAACATATAGGTATTGCCGCCGTTTTTCAGCCTTTTGATCCTTTCTGATAGTCCTCCCATGTCTATGATCTCATCAAGTTCTTTCTTGCTTGCCCGGTCCGTTTGGGCCAAGGCTATATTTTCATAAACGGTGAAAGCATAGATCCTGAAATCCTGGAATACCGTTGAAAACATCTTTAAATAGTCGTTATAGGAATAGTGACGGATATCAATGCCGTCCAGCAGTATCTTCCCCTCCGTCACATCATACAGGCGCAGTAACAGCTTGACAAATGTTGTTTTACCGGCACCGTTTTCGCCGACAATGGATAGTTTCTCCCCTCCCCGTATCTTAAGGGATATATTTTTTAGCACATACCTTTCCTGGCGGGGGTATTTAAAGGAAACATCGACAAACTCTATCGTATGTTCAGGCCCTTCCTTTATTGACACCCCCTTAACCGCTGTTCTCTGCATTATGCCTTCCTTATTTAGAAAATTGCGGTAATTTTTGATACCCAGATCATTTTTCCTGATTTCCACTGAGTTCAGGGATATCCCCTCAAACGCCGACGCAAATTGAGATACTGCATTTAAATACATCGTAAAATCCCCTATGCCAATATGGGCGCTAATGACCCTGAACACCAGGTACCCGTAGGTAATGAGGAGCCTCAGTGTATTGGCCGCTTCAATGAGAGAATTATATTTTGCCGTGTTGCTAAAAATCCTTTGCCTTATGCTGAACCGTTCATTACAGGTTTCCTTTCCCTTTTTATGTATCCAATCGGCAAGGTTGAAGATACGGATCATCTTGCCGTAAGAGAAGCTGCCGGCAACTTCCAACAGGTAGTTCCATTTCCTCTGCAGGGGAACGGTGCTTAACTCCAGTTCATGGTTTATTCTTTTTAAACGCATGCCCAAAAAGGTGTTAAATGAAGAGGTAAAAAATAAAAAGATGACGAAATAAACATTAAAGGTGGAAATGATCAGGAAACACAGAATAAGCTGCAGGATTCCAACCATGCATTGATTAACTGCGAAAATATAACCCTCGATACTTCCGGCAGTTTCTTCGGTTCCAGGGTTTAAAAGCATGGCAGCGGCTTTTTGCTTCTCATCCAGTACAGCCGGGTCTTCGGTATATTCATAATCCATTTCCATGTTCTTTTTGTTAAACATAATCGACATGGGGATCATCATGTACTTGGCATTGAGGGAAACAAAATTCCGTGCAAAAATTTGCAAGTTCGCGATGATTAAATGTAAAACAACCATTAATCCCGCCCAGTATATTACCATGTTATACCGCTGCAGGGTTGTAATTTCATCTATTATGATTTTGGGAATGATTATTATGACGAAAGGAGCGAGAGTTGTGGTGAGGACAAACAAGATGGAATAGAAAATAAGCTGTTTTCTTGCCTGCCAAATTATCCTGTAAATGTAATAGACGTTTGACAGGGTAAACTTAAGGTTTTTTACCCATGCACCCATTTACTTCTTCCCCTTTTTAACATTGCAAACTATATTAACATATAATGAAATTTCAAATTTTTCCATGCAGATCTCCACCTTTTGCAGCCCGGGCTTTTGTTTTACAGAAATATTTCGTTTGCAGGATTAACTAATACTGCCCGGCTCGATCTTTTAATTTTCATATATATCACCTAATTATAGAAACCTAACTAAAATCATAGAAACCAAGCTAATATGAGTGTAGCCGGTTCCATGGGGCTGCAACACTGCAGGAATTATCCTGTTCATATCTGAAGCACAAAAATATCAATAATCATAAAGTATTTCTACTTTGTATGGGGAATTTTCTTTATTCTTTAATTCAGTAAGAAGAGCTTTTGTAAACTTGTTTAGCTTGTAGTTATCAATTTCATCCAATCCGGCCCATACATAATCCTCTGCCTCTTCATTAAGCACTACGTTGTAAGAATCAGTTCTGCACAAGAAATCGATAAATAAAAAATGCTTTTTTTCATGAAAAGTATCGCTGTATATGCATTCTTTTAAACTTAACAACCGGATATCGTAAATTTCCAATCCTGTCTCCTCAAGTATTTCTCTTTTCAGGGCCTCTTCCATTTTTTCTCCCAGCTCTATGTGGCCGCCCGGAATTACGTATTCATCCCTCCATCTGCCGGACTTGCACAAAAGTATTTTATCATCCGGATTCACAATAACAGCCCCAACGGTTGGTTCAGGATATCTCATTGTATCAACTCCCTGCCTCTATTTTTTTTTAGCGGACACTCCTTGATAAACCGCATTGGGAAGAATTCATATAATGCTATACTTTCAATACGGCCTATAAAAGGCCTGAAGTTTTCAGCAGCAATTGGAAGTGCTTTTTGGATTTTTTCAGGTTCATCTATCAGCAAGGTAGCATGCGCAATCCAATTATGAGCTCCGTTTCCACAGGTAGGAAAGAATTTCTGCTGCAGTGTTAACAGCTCGAAGTTCATGGCCGGCGCTATAAACAATACATTTAATCCAAACAAACCGATGTTGCTTAAGTGGATATCAATACAAGAGGTGTCGGCGCATATCCTATCAAGATCTTCTATCAATTGTTTTTCGCAAACGGGATCTTTCATCCCCAGAGTGAAATGATAAGGTATATTTTTTGTCTGTTTTCCTGTAAAGCCGTTCTGACGCAGGACATCGTAATATCCGGCGAGCCTTTCCTGGCTTTCTTTATCAAGTACAGCCAGCAGATAAAGCTTTTTTTCTTTCATCATCGATACCCCCTTGAATTGGCTAATAATACTTTAAAACCCATTCATATCCATCATCATTTTTATGCCGTTCATATACCATTTCCGTAATAGTATCATCATCCAGTATTTTTGAAGTATCATAAAAGCCGCTTGCCAAATTGTGCTTGCCCGGTTCACTGCGGTTTACCCATATCATTTCTCCCTCATCGGATGAAACCAGATCACCTGAAAATTCATTTGTCTTGAACAATTTGAAGAAGGATTTTATCATTCTTGTATATCATGCATAATGCTGTGACGACTGCCTTTTCACTATCCGGCATATGTAAATTACCCCTATTATAGTATAATATTATAATTCTGGCAATAAAAAGCATATCATTTGAATAGAATGCTGTTTAGCAAGTTATATGCTTATTTAATCAACTCATCCTGAAAATGTAAATTGTTTTGTACAGTAATGCTAGTTTATGGATCTGTTGCCTTTATAATGCTGTTCTGATAAACTATAATTAATTTACTTGTATCATTTGGAGCTGGAACACATCCAAATCAGGAAGGGTGATGTTATATGAAAAATATATACCTGATTGCCTCATTATTAGCAAGGAGGGTGACCATACTATAGCCCTCCTTAAAATTTGGAGGGATTCATTTTGAATGGGTTTGTTTTGAAGGAACCAATGAATGAAAAAGTAACCGGAAACCGGGCAATCATCCGGGCAAGAAAAGAAGGAAGTGTGTTGTAGTCTGTGAATAAAAAACTCAACATCTTTAAAATCCGCAATTTTTTGAACAAACCGCAAAAGAAGGTTCAGATGGCTTTAGAACTGGTGGAAACGGGCGATGATACTGACCTCTACGGCCAAAATGAAAAAGTAAACAAAATCTTACCGGCCCGGGTAACAACACAAATGCTTTGCAAAGATATTGTGCGTATAGCCTGGCCTGCTTTTATGGAGTTTATCCTGACACAGCTGGTATCCATGGTCGATATGATCATGGTTGGCCGGTTAGGGCCATGGGCAATATCTGCTGTGGGCCTGACCGGCCAACCAAAGTTTTTGCTGATGGCTGCCTTTATGTCCATGAATGTTGGAGCAACAGCCCTTATTGCAAGATACAAAGGCGAAGGCAGTTATCAAAAGACCAATATGGTTCTTCGTCAGGCATTGCTGATCACCTTAGTATTATCTGCTATTACTTCGGGTATCGGCTTTATTTTTGCAGAGCCGGTAATCCGTTTTATGGGAGCAGATGATCCCCAAACACTGGCCGGAGGCACCATATACCTGCAAATTCAGATGGCCGGCTTTGTTATTTTTGCATTGACTACTACCATAACAGCAGCATTGCGCGGTATAGGAAATTCTAAAACAGCTATGATTTACAATACAACGGCTAACATATTTAATGTAATCTTTAATTACCTGCTTATATATGGCCATCTTGGCTTCCCCAGGATGGAAGTGGCGGGCGCATCCCTGGCTACCGTGATAGGCCAGTGCATAGCTTTTATATTGGCATCAATTGTTATTCTGCACGGAAACCAATACCTTCATCTTCGGTTAAAAGACGGGTTTAAACCGCAGTGGCCGGTAATAAAGAGTATATTTAGAATAGGCATACCTTCTATGGTTGAACAGCTGCTTTTGCGTTTAGGACATATAACTTACACCAGAGCCGTTGCATCTCTGGGCAATTTAGCTTTTGCGGCACACAATATCAGCACGAATATCCTGTCTATATCGTTTATGAACGGCCGGGCTTTTGCGGTGTCCGCTACATCACTGGTAGGACAAAGCCTGGGCAAAAAGCGTCCTGATATGGCGCAGGCATACAGCAGGTATACCAGGCGTATCGGTATGACCATTTCAATTCTGATGGGGATATCGTTCTGGTTATTCAGAAGGCCCTTAATTTCAATGTATACCGACGATGCTTCTGTTTTGTACCTGGGGGAACAAATACTTGCCTTCGTAGCTATTTCCCAGCCGTTTCAGTCATCCCAGTTTATTCTAAGCGGTGCTTTACGAGGAGCAGGCGATACCAGAGCTATAGCTGTAATTATATTTTTCACCGTACTGTTGTTGCGCCCCGGATTAGCCATGCTGGCAATTTACGTGCTGGGATGGGGATTGCAAGGCGCATGGCTGGGGTTCGTAGTAGACCAGATGATCCGCTCCTTACTGGTTCTTCTCAGGTTTAATTCCGGGAAGTGGAAAAGGATAAAGGTGTAGGGGCAGTTTTTATGCCACCTCCGGTGATTTGAACAAGCCGGTTCCAATAAACATAAAAAGCATCACAATGATTGCATTGATACCAGCCGCTGCAGAAAAAGCCAATGCGTAATTGCCGGTTGAAACAAGAATCATTACAGCAGGCACAACAACAATGGCAATAATGACCATGAGCAGAAAGATACGGAAAAATATGCGAAGCACGTTACCATGAATCTTTCCGAATATCCGCCGGACTACCAGATCGGAATATACAAATAACGCTCCTATGGTAACATAGGCCAAAACAGCAGCCAAAATGACCGACAACGTTATCTTTAATATTATTCCGGCAATTCCGAATATCAAAACCCCTTCGATTAGTATCTTAATCACTTCGGGCAAGGTGGACGACAACATTTTATTCACAGGCCTGGCAGGAATCAGGTATATATAGTGCAGGGACAGCTCGCCTTCCCAGACGGCGGCCATAGTGAATATCAGCATTATATAAACGGATAATGCCAACATACCGGAAAATAAATATAATTCGTCAACGGGAATTGATACGGCAGCTATTACAGCTGCAGTCAGCAAGACTATGCTTCTGAAGGAGATCAACCAAAAACCGCTTTTTCTTCTTTCAAGCATCTGCCTTTGGAAAATAGCCAAACTGCCTTCCATAGTAAATTTTGCTTTTACCTTCCTGTACCTGCGGTGTACGTTTGAAGCGCCGGATTTTCCTTCCCGCATTGATTTAATCATGGTTTCCCTAATCTCGGTTCCGGACACCACATACTCATAAAACCCTGTATCCAAACGGTATAAATAAATGAAAGACGCAAAAATTGCCGCCAATGTAAGAAGCATGTATACCAATAACTCCGCGGTAACGCCCGTAAAAGCACCCATAAGCATTTCACGGAACCAGCCGATGAGAGGAATAAACTTAAGATAACCGCTGGACAGCCACGTCACAGCACTGTTGGGAAGATCTCCGGTTTTGCAGGTATTTACAATAATGGGCAGGACAAAAACTACAACCGACCCCAGTATCAATCTCTTTACAACGGACCGCATATGAGGTTTCCTTGACACATAGGAATATAACATCATTCCAAGAAGTGAAGTGAGTGAAAGCAGCAGTAAATATGAAACCATAAGTATCCATCCGGCACCATGAATAAATCCAAACATCCTTTTCCAGTTCGGATAATGCAGCGTCAGATACAACATCAGCATAAAATTCGTTGCAAACTGCTTTACAAAACCATAAATCAGGATAGAGCCGGCTTTTATAGGCGCTGTGAAAAGCATATTGACATCGGCCATTCTGAAAAAGGATGTGCCGCTCAAACTGGCGGTAAGGCCAATAACAAACAGAAATACCGTATAGCCAATGAAGATGGATCTGGCAATATCCGAATTTATCTGTATTCCAGGCCCTTCCGTATTTAAACCGGCAACAATTGATGAACCAACAATCAGGCATATTACTATAATATAAGCTATTAGTGCAGCCGGCTTTCTTACAAGCCCCTTAACGGTGTTAAAAAAAGAACGGTAAAGAATATATACTAACGCATTCATTCCGCTGCCCCCGTTACTGCAAAAAAGTGTTCCTCCAATTCATTCTCATTGCCCACATCGCTGCGGGATATGGTGCTGACGATTCTGCCTTTATTCATGATCAAAACCCTATCCCATACCTCTTTAATGGTATCAATGATATGAGTGCTGATAAGGACCGAACATCCCCGGCCCTTTAATTCTATAAAGAGTTTCTTAAGCTCTTTAATGGCCTTTGGATCAAGGCCAATCATGGGTTCATCAAACAGGATGACCCTGGGTCTTGTAATCACGCCGCAGCAGATGCTTACCTTTTGCTGCATACCCCTGGAAAGCTCTTTGCCCAGTTTATCGGTTTTATCGCTTAAATCAAACCGCTCAAACAATTGCGCGGCATAATCTTCATAAGCATTTATTCTGTACGCTTTTGCAATAAAATGAATATGCTCTTCCACTGTTAAGGAGTCATACAAGGCAGGTGTTTCCGGGATGTACGACAAAACCCTTTTGGCTTCGAGGTTTTTATTTTTGTGCCCGCATATGGTAATCTCTCCGCTGTGCTGCAGCAGGCCGGCGATACATTTGATAATTGTGCTCTTCCCTGCGCCGTTGGGGCCAAGGACAACGCTTATTTCTCCCTCTCCGATTTCAAAACTCATCTGGTCTACAGCCAAAACCTTGCCGTACCTTTTTGTAACCTCTTTTACTGTTAACATAAAATACCTCCGGATTATAAGTATCTCAAACGCTTAGTTCATTAGAAATGTCCATATCTTACATTCAGGCAGAAGTTATTATAAGCCGTGGGATAATAGGATGCTGCAGGCAAACAAAATTATTGGTGTTAAAACAAAATCGCAGCATGAAGGCTATTATTTTACCAAGCATGTTGTTATTAGTTACCATTTATAAGTATTAAAACATATAAAATCTTCCAAATCAAGGGTTAAATTGATTTTATTGCTATCATTTAATTATACAGGCCTCCGGGGTTTATTCTCCACGGAGGCCTGTACTTGTAGTTCAATGCTCTTTTCTCTGGCTATTTATTCTTTTTTGTATGAAATCCCTGAATGCATGCAAACGGTAGTAGGACTCTTTGGGGACTCCGTCTTTCCGGATCAAACCTGACAGCGGCACATATCCCGGATCGTAGAAGCTCCACCAGGTTAAGGCTTCAATGTTTTCCTTGGAGTAAGTCATAGTATAGAACTGTTCCAGCCAATCAGCCTGGATCTTTTCCGTCCACTCCCATTCAGCATGCCAGATTCCATCGCCATACAGATAATGATCAAGAGGCCATCTCGTTCGCTTGCTTTGCGGGTCGGCCCAGTCTGTATGATTGTCTCCTGAGCATATCCCAAGTTCGGTGATATGAATGGGTTTGCCAAATTTCAAATACTCGTCCAATAACCTGGAAATGCTTACCATGTCCCTGGTAGGCCAATAAAGCTGGATGCCTATAACATCAAATTCCACATTGTTTTCAAACAGGGCTTCAAGATAAGTATATGGTGAAAACAGGGGCCTGTCTTCTTTAAGATTGGAGTTACATTTAATAGCTTCCAAACCTTGTGATACATATTCACCAAAGGGCAGGCAGTTATTGACTATCAGGGTGGCGTCAGGATTTGACTCCCGCGCTGCATCACATGCTATTCTTGTTATCTCGATCATCTGATCCTGGGAAATAGGATTGAGATTTGACCAGTCATGCACTTCATTTACAACATCCCAGATCTGAATATCATTCCGATATCTCTCCACACTGCGTTTAACGGTACGGATACATTCTTTTTTCATTGTTTCCCAGTCTACGTCCATCAGCCATTCGGGAGTACTGGCTACATGATTCCACCATAAAGGATGGCCTTTTGTCCTTATTCCCTTTTCTTTACACCAGGCCAAAATTTTATCTACCCAATCATAATTTGGATATCCTCTTTTTTCTTCTTTTAAAGCTTCCTTCAAATAGAATGGCAGTGTAGCAAGATCAAAGGTTTTCTCGAATCGCGCTGCATAATCAGAGCCAGGTTCATAACCGAAGGCGGCACATCCCAGCATGAACACCGGATTGGACCGTTTATAAGCCTTTGATCTTTCAAATAAAGCCAGCTCTCCACCCCAAAGGCCATGACTGAGAGCGCGGTGATAAAACTCATAGGCTTTATCGCCATGCTTTTTCTCTGCCAATTGCAAGTATTCTTCGCAGGCGCTGATATGGGCTGATGCTTCAGAACTTAACTCACCCCCGTAGGATTCAAGTATATTCTGAATTTCAACCAGCCTGGTCATTGCAGCTTCCCGGACAAAGTCAATCTCGGTATCTTCCTTGCTGTAGCCTTCTCCCTGGTTGTCGGCGGTCACCCAGATATAGCCATAATCCATTACCGGCATCATAGCATGGATTATTACAGGTGAGCTATGACCTTCGATATGCACTTTGCCGTCGATAATCTCCTTTTTCTTTCTAAGCGGCCTGAACTGCAGGTCAGAAAGGTACAGGCTGTCCATTTCTTTCTGAGATACATTGCTTCCGTCTGCTTTCGTAAGTTTGACTATAAATCCCATAAAAACCGTGCCTCCTTATATATTTATTTTTGCTTATGCAAAAAATTAAACTCCTGCTTCCTGCCTTTCTATATCATCAGCTTCATAATAGACAAAATTTCGAAAGTCTGCATAGCCGCCTGCCTCTGTTTCGGAATAGTAATATATGCCAATGCGGTATCCAATGAATAAATCCAGTGTGTATTTCATTTGTAAATCTGACCCAATTTTGTGCCATAGGTTTCCATCCTCAGAAAAATAGAAAGAGGCTGTGTCCTTATCATTTTCATAGTCAAAGATTATCTTGAAGAAAATATGTTTTCCAGAATAACGGACTTTTTCTTCTTCCATCTGCTGACAATTACTGCCTCTTTTATAAGCTGTAATTATCCTTTCACCGTTCTCATCAACTTTTACACCTATCATACCATAATTGCCTTGTAAAGCTGCCAGCCCGGCATTATCTCCGGGTTTTAAGCCATCGGTTTCCAGTTCAACAGAGAAAGCGCATTTAGGCCCGCTTGTTCTTTGGGTCAAAGTATTCCTGGCTGTAAGAATACTGCTTGCTGTAGTGTTAGTCCGCAGTCTTAAAAATCCGGGCCGTTCGGTAAAAGACCAGCATTCTGGTATCGGATTGTGATTCCACTGCCATTGCAGCGCCAATTTGTTTTCTCTATGATTAAAGGAGTCACTGATAATCAACGGTTCTGAATTATATGGCTCAAAGGGTATTTCAAAGGCCTCCGGTACCTTTCCTTCTATACCAAATACCGGCCAATCATTCTCCCAGGAAACAGGAATCAAATATGGAATCCTTCCAACCGCTCCATGGTCCTGGAACAGAATAGAATACCATTCTCCTTCAGGAGTATCAATAATGGCCCCCTGAGCAACTCCTTGGTTCCGGTATCCCATATCATCATCCAGCAGAATCTTTCTTTCATAGCTGCCCAGGAGCTCCTTTGAACGGTAACATACTACCCGCCTTCTTCCATACCCGTCAAATGGCCACTCAATAAAAAGCAGGTAATAATACCCATTCAATTTATACGCTCTGCACCCTTCACAGCGTAAACGCATGTTTTCGGATGGTGTGCTAAATAAAAGCCGGTTTACTCCTCCCTCTTTCAAGCCGGACAAATCATCTTTTAACTCAACTATTCTGATATTCCCATTGCCATATATGAAATAAGCTTTACCATCATCGAACAAAAAGGACATATCATGGTAGGTGCCGTCCAGTACGAACCTGTCCCAACCGCTTTTTTCTATATCATCAGTATAGTAAATAAAAGTCTTTTGCAAATCATGACATGTAAAAGCTGCATAAAACTTGCCACGATAGTATTTTAGGCTTGTTGCCCACTGTCCTTTGCCGTATGCATTCTTTCCGTCTTTTAAGTTGTATATATCGTTATCCTCAATTGTATCAAATATATATGAAACAATTTCCCAGCTGCATAAATCTTTTGACCTGAGAACAGGACCGCCCGGAATCAAAAACATGGTTGTAGATACCATATAATATGTATTACCAATACGTATTATATCAGGATCCGGCATATCTGTCCAAATAATTGGATTGGTTGCCCTCATTATTACCACTCCTTCTGTCTGTAAATACATTTTTTGTTCGCTATGAATTTATTATTGGGCTTTGCGAGTAAAATGTTCATATTCTATTTTATTCTATAAATTGCCAATAGTCAAAATCAAATAATTTAGCTTCCTGCTTCCCTCTAAACACCATATATAAATCATGCACGCCTTCTGCTCCTGAAATATCAGCAGTAACATCAATCCAATCATGCTTCCGATCATTTATTGGAATATCAACCAATCCAATCAATTTGCCATCCACTTCGTCCAAACGAAGTTCAATTACACTGCTGGCGTCAATATTTGCTACTCTTGCTGAAAAAGCCGATGGGCCCTTTTCACCAAAATCAACCTGGGAGAGAGCAATCCAATCGCCGTTTTCAATATCAGTCAAGGCTCTTTGCCAGGGCTCATCATCTGAAACTGGCTTAGTCATAATTCCTGCTCCCCATGCAAATGTCTCTGCCTGCACCCGAGTATACGGATTCAGGGTTTTATGCTGCGATACCCCTTGATAATCAGCAATTACCTCCTGAATAGTACCATCATCATCAAAAAATACCTGATTTATATGGGGAGATCGGTAACCTTTTGGTATCCCCATGTCTTTAGCAACAGTTTGGGCATGGTAAATAATATACCAGTTGCCTTGATATTCAAAAAGTGAATGATGGTTATTGCCTCCAACCTGGAAAAAGTGTCCCGGATTTTTTAGAATTGACCCTTTATAATTCCATGGGCCAAGTGGACTGCTGCTAATCATATAAGCTATTTCCCCGGCCGGAGGGCTGCCTTGAGGGCGGGGCCCGCTGAAGAAATTACTGCAGTAGGTATAGTAATAAATACCATTTATTTTGTTAATACCCGACGCTTCAAACATAAAAGGGGCCGGGATGGTAATGGCCTCACCTACAACGCTGACCATGTCATCGCCCAACCGCATAACCCTTCCGGTATTTGGCATATCCTCTTTCCCCTCAGGAACCCCGCCGCCAAAGTATATATAAGCCTTGCCATCATCATCTATTAATACGGCAGGGTCAAACAACCATACAACACCATCAACACCGGGGGTTGATCGCGAGATCAATGGTTTGCCCAAAGGATCTTCCCATGGGCCAATAGGATTATCGCTCACAAGAACACCTATACCATTGGCATTGTTAGAAAAATACAGGAAAAATTTATCTTTTCCATCAATTACCTTATGCGCAACTGCAGGCGCCCACGACAGGGAGGCCCATTTTGCTGCACCCTGCGGGCCTGCCACGCTGATTTCACCATGATCAGTCCAGTTCATTAAATCATCTGAAGATATCACAGATATCTTGTTAATCATTCCATATGTATTGTCTTTAATATTTCCATTATCATCATACTCCGGTATATCATGAGTTGTATACACATAGACACGATCCTGATACACCAGTGCCCATGGATCCGCTCCAAATTTATGGGATATCAAGGGATTGCCATTCGGCGGAAGCTTGCCAACAGCACCGGTGGGGGGAGTATAGATTATTTTCAGTTTGGTACTGCTGACATCATAATAAATCTTTTTGTTATCCGGACTATGCAATTCCATAGTTTCAACCGAAACCTCACTGCTAACCGATTTGCTGAGTCTCTGCTTTAACTTTAATGTAACAGCTATCAATTCTTTATCCAGGCCGTAATCAGTAAAAGATATCGGGGAGCCATCAGCATTGTAAACATCAATTAAATATCTGCCTTCTTTTTGCCTGAATTCTGCCTGAGCAGCCTTCAGATTATCCTGTTCAATGGTAACATCGGCCACTTCCAGTTCATCCGGGATTCTTAAGACAGCATGAATACCATATACATTTTCTTTTTCCGGAATTTTGTTAACACTGATATGAAATTTATATTCCTGCTTCAAATCATTGCTAAGTTCAATTATTTCTTCGTCAAGATATGCCCTTAAATCAGATCTGGTGGTATTCCCTGTCAGTTTATTTTCAAACTCAAAGAAGTCTATGTCAACATAACCTCCGGCCTGCTTTGTAGCATAATTAAATATTGCAAAACGGTATCCCATAAAATGTGGAATAGTATAGCGCATTGCCAGCCCGGTTCCAAACTTTGTCCAGTCTGAACCGTTGTAACTATAGTAAAATTCAGCTTTATCAACGGTAAAGTCAAAATCAATTTTGAAATATACATTATGTTTCTTAAGCTCGGTTCTTTCTTTTTCAACGCCCTTATCCACCATTATTATATAGGCATCATCACCTTCTTTTGTAACTCCAATAAGGCCATACTCCTGCTGAAAAGCAGCTAATCCTGCATAATCGCCATCTGTCATATTACTGGTATCCATTAAAATCCAACCCGAACAGTAGGGCCCCTGCGTCCTTTGAGTTAAAGTATTTCTGGCATTTAGAATGTTCTCAGCAACACCGGCTGTCTCAAGTCGTAAATAGCCCTTCCTGGCGGTAAGTGACCACTTAGTGTTATCCGGATTATGATTCCATTGCCAGGCAGTACCAAGTACCGACCCGTTTGGCAGAGCTTCATTGATTTCATTTTTTGTTACCGGGTATTCTTTTATGGATACATCCCTTATATAAAAATCCATAAGATCTTCTGCCGGGTCCGGTTCTTCCTTCCATTGGGTCTCAAAAAACAAATATATGCTACTTACCTCATCGCTTATAACAAAAGTGCCCGTTATCTCAGTCCACTCATTTATTTTCGCAACCCCTTTCACAAGATTTTGATAGGTTGTCTCTTTTCCTGTTTTTTTGCGGGCAGTAAGTATAAATTCCTTTGTTTCAGGGCCTTCCGTATACTTAACCCAGAAAGAAGCTTTATATCTTCTCCCGGGCATGATCCGCCATCCAAAATTCTGTTCAATTCCGGCACCCGTAACCCGCCTATTCGATATATACGCAGCATTTTTGCTGCCTTCCCGTTTAATTCCCAACCTGGCACCATCTTTGCCTGCCCATCCGGCAGTTCCTTCGGTAAAGTTACCGTTGACTGTAAGTTCTACATCCGCTGCATCAGAAGATTCTTCCGTTTCCAGGTATGCCGACTCCGGGGCGGCAATATCCTCCTGGTAAAACTCGTCACTGACTATCAGCTTTGAAGTAAAATCACTTTTCCCAGGTTTCTCAAATTCCAGAGGCACCTTGCCTTCCCGGTCACCATGAACAGGCCAGCCGTCTTCCCAGCGTACCGGCACCAGAACAGGAACCCGTCCTACCGCATCCCTGTCCTGGAAGAGCATGGCATACCACTTTCCATCCGGTGTATCAACCAGACCTCCCTGTGCAACACCGCTCTTTTTATAGCCCATGGTATCGCTTAGTGCCAGCCGGCCCTGGTACGGCCCGTCAATTTGGTCAGAACGATAGACATACTGTCTCCTTATATTGCCGCTTTCCCACCATATGGCAGTAATATAATATTTGCCGTTTATTTTATATGCATGTGTCCCTTCCATCCCTTCTTTCCCCGATGCAATAATAACCTTATTCAGTCCTGATGGATTTATAGCTTTATAATCAGAAGTAAGCTCTTTAATCATAATATCAGTTCGCCCATATATTATGTAGGCTCTGCCATCATCAAACAGTAATGAAGGATCATGCAAATACTGATTGAACTCAGTCCTCTGCCAGGGGCCTGCCGGATCCTTTGCACTGAAAAGATATGTTTTTCCCGTATCCAATGATGCAAATAAAACAAAAAAGGTTCCATCATAGTATCTTATACAAGGCGCCCATGCGCCATTACCATATATGTTCATGCCGTTTCTCAGATTATGAGCGTCATTCTCTTCCAAACGATCATATACATAACTGACAATTTCCCAGTTGACCAAATCAGTTGATCTCATAACAGGCACACCCGGCATCATGTGCATTGTTGTAGTTACCATATAAAACTCATCGCCGACACGAATCACATCCGGATCAGGAAAATCAGCCCAAATTATTGGATTGGAGGCAGTTTGAACTTCTTTTTCAGTCAACTCTCCTTTTAAACCGGTATCCTGTGCTGTTTGTTTTGATTTTGATCTATAGATTAAAACGCCGGCTGATACAGCTATAACAACGGTTATTACGCATATTACAACCAGGACATTTCTATGCATAGGATTGCGCATTTATTTTCCTCCTCTGTACTAATTACAAAAAGATTCTGACACCCCCCTGTAATATACACAAACCGGCCGCAATTCACTAAAGATATTCAAACAAGATTTTATTTAAATTACTGTTTCGGTTCAGAAGACCCGATTACCGCCCAAAATGATGGCTTTGCGTGGTAATTCCTGTCAAATAATAAGGGGGCATTTGTCCGCCTTACAGGAAAACCATTTAACCAGGAATATTTATCTGTGATACCCCAGAATACCACTGCGCTTATTATATCTTTGTTCTCCTTAAAAGCCTCAAATAATTCCTGATAACGCCTGGCCTGTGTATCAAATATATGTTCCGGTATGTTATTTCCATAATCACTGCGGTTATTCCATGCATAAATACTCATATCCAATTCAGTAACTATGTTATCAAGCCCCAAACCGGCAAACTTTTTCATTGACTCAATTATCCGTGAAACAGGGGGTGAAAAAATGTCGATATGTGTCTGATGGCCTACACCGTCAATAGGCACGCCTTTTTCAAGCATTTCCTTCACTAAATTATACAGGTAATCACGCTTAGCCGGAGCATCAGTCCCATAGTCATTTATATACAGTTTAATATCATTTCCCCCCGCTTCGCGCGCTGTCCGGAAAGCTGTTTCAATAAACTCGGTTCCCGTAATCTGGTACCAGGGGCTGTTTCGCATGCCGTCTGGGTCACTCGGCTCGATCACTTCATTCACTACATCCCACGATTTAATGTCATCTTTATAGCGGGAGACAACGGCACGTATATGTTCTTCAAGCCGTTTAAGAAGAAGTTTTTTATTTTCTTCCCTTTTTTTGGGATCCGTCTCTTCAATCATTGGTTTCCCTTCATTATCCCGGAAAAACCAATCCGGTGTCTGATTATGCCAAACCAGAGTGTGGAACCGGAGTTCCATTCCATTTTCCTTTGCAAACTGGACAAGCCTGTCAGCCGCTCCCCATGTAAAATTGCCTTCGGTTGGCTGAATCGCTTCCGGTTTCATACTGTTTTCTGCTACCAGCATATTTACGTGTTTCTTATAGAGTTCGGCAATCAAACCGGTAGTGTGTCCTGGTTCAATTGCCGCCCCAATAGAAAAATAATCGCTGAAAACCTCTGCCAGGGAAGGAATATCTTCTTCAATTGAAGGTTCTACAGGTTTACCAGGTGAGAAATCTTTGCCGGCATCTTCAATTATATCGCCTTTATTAGTGGATTCATCTTCCGGTTCATTCTTCTCCTCCACCGTGTTTTCTTCCATATCCAATTCACTATTTATATCCTCTGTGTTATCATATACTGTATTTTTGTTGCTGCTGAAAATTTCACCCCGGTTTTCTAAAATCATCAATAAAGATATCATCAGAATACTACCTCCTATCAAAATAATCATCCATTTTTTTGACTTTGTGTTCATTGGAACAACCCCACCTTTTTCAAACTTTAGCCAACAATACCCGTTCTTTCTATGCTTTCTACAAAATACCGCTGTGTGAATAAATATAATACAATTAAAGGCAGCATTGCAAGTAAAATACCCGTATCCTGTACCATGCTTAAATAGAACGGATCTGCCTTGGCGCTCCCGCCCAGCATTTGAGTTAACCTTATTGTTAAATTATAAGGCAGAGATGCCAGCTGTGTAGCAATAACTTTTGCTGATGTTAAATACATGGTAGTATAAAAACTATCGTTCCACTGCCAAACAAATGAAAACAGGCTGACAGTTACAATGGCAGGGACAGCATTTGGTATCATTATGCTGGTAAATGTTTTGGTAATGCTTGCCCCATCCACATAGGCAGCCTCTTCCAGCTCACGCGGAATGCCTCTGAAAAACTGCCTGAATATAAATATAAACAGTCCGGATTTGAAAGAATTGGCAGTAATAGATGTCAGAACAAAGGGCCAATAACTATCCATCAGGTTTACTGCTTTCCCGGTTATCAAAGGAATTAACCCCATTAATGTGAATTCCCTTAAGTTGAAATAAAGCGGAACAAAAACGGTTGTAGGCGGAACCAGTATGGTAAATATCACACCGGCAAAAAGCAGGTTGCTTCCCTTGAATCTCAGCCTGGCAAAGCCGTATCCGGCCAATGCGCAGGAAATCAGAGTTAATGATGTTGTCAATAAACACAGAACAGTAGTGTTCAAAAGGGTGCGCCAGTAGTCCATCATTTCAATTGCGTATCTGAAATTCTCCAAGCTGAAATTCTGGGGAATCCACACAACAATCGGCGAATACAGATCCGATTTGGCCCTTACAGCCATAGATATCTTCTTAAAAACCGGATACAGTATAATAAATGACAATCCAATCAGCAATACTGCACGTACAACAGGCCACAACCATTTCTTCCCCTTTTTTAATGAGAACTGTTTCTTTTCCTTTGCCAATGCAGCTACCTCCTTTATAGAAAAGATTAATATATTATTCCTGGTAAAATACCCCTTTTGAGATGAAATAGGTACATACAACCAGTATTATGCTGATAATCATAAAGTAAACCCAGGCCATGGCTGAACTTAAGCCAAAATTAAAAGTGTTGAAGGCTGTCTCCCGGATTAAATCCGTCATCGCATTACTGGCAAAATAATCGATAATAGTATAAATAACATTAACAAGTATGAGCGGGCTAACCATTGGGAAAGTAATCTTCCAGAATGTCTCATAGCCTGAAGACCCTTCTATAACTGCCACTTCATACAATTGTGGTGATATTGATTGGATACCGGCGAGAAAAATCAGAATTTGCACACCTGACTGGCTGATTATCTCGTATATTCGATCTACCGCTCCGGTCAGGTATTGGACAATGACTTCATCAACCCCCATTTGGAGCATCATTCTCTCCAGTTCAAAGCTGCTTAATATATTAATGAACCTGGAACCAACCCTTTCAGCCTGGACTGCTTCAATCAGGCTTGAACTTTCAAGGCTTGCAATGAGTCCCGAAGCCAGAATAACCGGAAGGAAGAACACAGCCCTGGTAAACGCCCTGCCCCTGAACTCCTGGTTGAGAATAACCGCAACAAACAGGCTAAATACAATAATTAATGGTACGTTCGCAGCCATATTCAATACCGACTCTACCAATGTGCGGTTAAAACTAGTATGAATTGTAAAAGCTTCGATATAATTCTGCAGCCCCTGGAATATGACCCGTACTTCTCCTTCCTTCATCTCTACTTTACTTAAGCTGAAATAAAATGAATTAATCAGAGGAATCACAAAAAACGATACAAAACCTATCAGCCATGGTAAGACGTAGATGAAGCCCCATATTGCTTTTTGCTGCTCATATGATTTGTATTTCTTTCTTGTCCTGAAATGGCTTTTAAGTCTTAACCCCAGATTACTTATCATTATTGTCACCACCCACAATAAAATCTTGTGATCCTACATTTAGACCGTCAACTGAAACCGGCGTTCCATTATAATTGACAATAACATATAATCCATTTTCATATACTGTTTTATATACTCCTTCTTCTAACTTCTGATGGGAAATTATTCCTTGATTGCTTACTTGCTTTAAAACATCATTTACTTCATGATAGATCTGTCTGGCCGGTTCAATCCACTCTTTGTAATATGTGGAATACAAATAATCGAAATCTGTATCTTTTACCTTTTCGGTTGTCTCAAAACTCCATGTGAAGTGTACGTTAGAGCCATATTCCAGGCATTTTAATATGTACTGGCGATAATTTGTGTAGACCGACAGATTATACGGCGCTCCGGTGTATTCAATAAATCCCCTGACAACCATCTGGTAGAAAGGAATATCCTCGTCTTCTATTTTGAAGCTGCTTTTCCCCAACGGAATATGTGTTATATCGGTAATATACGGCCAGGAATATGAATTTCCACCTTTAGCCATTATATCAATTCCACTTTGATAAATGTTTACCAAAGCGCTGATAGAAATTTTTTCTGACTCCGTTCGATCGATTTGCCTGTTTTTCCTATAATCACTATTGAGTTCATCGGCAAGATCTCTTAAGGAAACAGCATTTATCCCAAAACCGGTTAAGCTTTTCAGCATATTTGAAACATACCGTTCCACATGCCTTGGAGATAACACATATGAAGGCAAACGGGATGTATCGCGTTGATCGAGAGCATAGTCATATGGGTAAACAGCCGCAGGAACTTCAGTCAGTCTTCTGGCTGCCCCTGTAATTATATTGAAACTCAATCCTGAAGTATTATAAACTCTCAACAGCGCTGTATCCGGATAGATAGTAATTTTTTCTTTCTCTAAATAACTGAGAAAATCCCTCAGCCCTTTTTCCCCTCCTACAGCACCATCAACTGAAATTGAATTTGGGACTTTATGATACAAACCTTTGTTAAACCATCCGCTGTATTTAAGCTTTATATTGTCAATGCCTTTTTGCTTCATTTCAGATATAATCAGTTTAGCCTGTTCAAATGTAGTCATAGGTTCCAATGCCCTGTAAGGTACTCCGATGAAATGTTTCCGTGTAGATATGCTGCCGATCAATTCCAAATAAAAAGGTGTATTATCATTTTTGGCCCTTGAGCCTTCAGAAAGCATATTATTTTGTATAAGGTACTGCCGATAAAACCTGGCCATTCCTTCACATGAAGCATCTTCGCCATTTAGGAAGGTATAGCGGACTACATAATCCTCTTTCATGGGTTTTTGCTGGTAACGTGGAAACTCGCGTCTCTTATCTTCTGACTGCAAAGTTACATCGTCCTTATTTACTACATAGAAGCTGGGATAAACATAGTTATAGCTGTTTTCCCTCCCGTTCACATCAGCATTAATTGCGGCAACGGAAGCGCCTTCCTCTATTATGCCAAACAATGCGCTGTTACTGCTCTCCTTGATTATCCCGAAAACCGGCATTCGCGCCTTTTCTCCTTTTGCCAAAACCTTCGCATCGGCCACTGTCAAATCTCTTCCGTAAACATCTTGCCTATAAGGGGGATATTTAGCTTTTTCATTATTGAAATATATCAGGGCACCAGAACCATCGGGGACAAAAAGTGCACCCTCCTCATCAGGTTCTCCTGCCCCAAACAAGCTAAGCACACTTATTTCATAAATTGGATATTCTTTAGTATATTTAATATCATTCACCGGTATTTTTACAACAAGACTGTCGTGGTCTAATATATATTCAATTGAAACAAGAAACAGACGGGGTTCGGGTTTTGTTTGAGCCAGGCCATGTTCTGCAAGATCATATGCTAAGTCTTCATCAGTATATCCCGCAATTTCAAAAGCATTCAGAGTACGGTTAAGAAGGGCGCCGGACAAACCATCATTCCTTACATAAACACCATCATTCTTGTCTTCTCTATAGGCAAATCTTAATGCCCGCTGCAATGTCCTGTCGTCTATCTTGCTTAAGATTTTTTCCTCAAACCGTTCTTTGCTGATATATTTAGGCAAATCTTCCAAAGTCTTTTCCATGGTACCAAACTGGTAATATACCTTAATACCATCAGGAAGCAGTTTAAAAGCTATTTGATTACGGGCAACGCTGTCGTTATATGAATTGGTATGGTTCAACTGTCCAAATTCATTGTTAAAAGCCAGAATTAACTGTGCAGATAATAAATCTTTTTTTTCTCCGGAGGCTATGGGATCTGAATCCCGATCCGCTGGATTGCTTCGCCAGATACTCCCGTTTCTTTTGTCAAGTACCGCAATTTCTGCAGTTTCATCATTAATATATAGCTGCAAATTATCATTTTCTGCTATCCCTTTCATTCCCGGAAGGAGAGAATTGGTAAAGACAGCCTTTACAGTATCACCCTGTTGGAGCTGTATATCTTTAATTTCATCAGTCGATACCATTTTATTTGAACAGCCTGTAACACATATCAACAAGCATAATATGCAGAAAAATATTAATTTCAATGTTTTCATCCTACAGTCCTCCTTCAGAATCGCAGTTGAATCTCCCTGAAGATTGTAAATCCAAATGCCAGAAGCTGCTGTATCAAATTAAAGAACAAGAGGCACAAGAATGCCATAAAGCCAATAGCTCCAACCGTTAAAATCATGCTGCCAACTGTTTTGGACGGCGTAAACTGATGCACTGTCATATTGCCAACGAAAAGTAAGTACAAACACCATAAAACAGCAAAACTTTGCATAAAATAGTAAAAAGAAGCTTCCTCCGCAGAAATAAAATTACTCAGCAAAATCCATGGAATGCCAATCAGAATTAAAGGAGTCAGGGCAAAACATGTAGAAGTGAATATCTCTGAAAATTTACCTTCGCCGTCTATCAATGTAGTTAATGACCAATTGGCTACTGACCAGAATAATACGGGCAAAACAACATATACAATTTGCAAAAGGCTGTTAAACTCTTTCGGGTTGTTATAATTCACCAAAAAACCATTATACTGTTCCTGCAGCATTCTGGTAAGCGATAACAAAGCCAGAATAACAAATGATATTATAAGATTGGTTTTCTTTTCCCTTCGATATTTCAGCTCCCAATACTCATCAAATGGATGCAATATAAGCCTCAAGGGGTATTTAATAACATCTTTTTTGAAAAATGTAATCCTCCTGATTCTGCTTATAAGAAATTTTCTTATTAACGGGAAACACACGGCTAATAAACATATAACTGTCATTAATACCGGAAAAATTTCTCTCATGTTTTCTCTGCGAAACAGTATAAAGGCTTTTGAGTAATTCTTTCTGTCAATACTTTCTTTAAAATACTTTACAGCCATTTCATAATTGCCTGATCTGAGAAAGGCTTTGCCTATCCCTCCATATGCATATTCAAAATTCGCATTCATGTTAACAACTCTGTTAAACAATTCAGTAGCCTTTTCTTCATCCCCGTGATAATAACTTCTTATAGCCTCATTCAATATCAGACCGTATTCAGTAGGCTCAAATACAGTAATTTCACCAAGCATTTTATCAAGGACCAGGAAATTATCTCCTATACGTTCGATGGCAATCGGGGTATGGAACTCTCCCAGCCTGTTTCCCAATCCGCCAAACACATATAACAAATAGCCATCTCCGTTATAGGTAAAAATACGCCCTCTTTTTGCATCAAGGACTGAATAAATCTCACTGTCTGCAACAATAATATCAATTAACCTTGATGGCCCTTCCTCGTAATTATAACGGATATCGCCTCTGGGCGGTATATATCCGTCTCTTCTTAAAATATCAATACCCTGAGCGTTTAATTTTTTCACGTCTTCATTGGTTTGTTCCATGCTTACAGCGTATATAAAACCATCCTCGTCGATGTCAAGGTTACTGAACTCTGTTGGTATAAACTGAACCAATCTGGCACGCTGTTCCCTTGTTGATAAAATTTTCCATATATATTCTATTGGATCTACCTTTACCTTGTTAGCTCCTATAAAAGTGGTAAATATTCCGTCTGCGCTGAACTCCATAAATCCATCAAACACGCCAAGGGCCATAGCATATATTCTTTCTGCGTTATCTACTACTAATTTTGCAGGCTTAAATTCAAAATTTTCTGATAGCAAATCTGACTCCGGAGAATCAATAATCTTAACCAGTTCATTATTCTGATCCAAATGCACAATCCTTTGGTTCTCGGTATCTGCAATATATACATGTCCTTCCCCGGTTACAAAAATACCTTGTGGTTTCGAAAATTTGTCCGTTTCACCATTGTTGCTGAAAGAATCAAATATGTCAATCAGTTTGAAACTGGAGTCGGTTACTATAACACGATTATTCCCTGAATCGAGAATGTATACTTGATTGTTATTCGAAACAAAAATATCATTTGGCTCTGTCAAGCCCCCAACGCCTATTTGTTTTCCATCCATTATGGCAGCCGCTTTATAGGCAGCCGGTGCTGCAACTGCGTCATTCCAGTAAGAATAGTTATAGCTTGGTGCATAATCAACAGCATACACAATATTTCCATATCCTGCAAATATACAGGGCAACAGTATTATCAATACGATACATAATTTGAATTTAAAACGCCTGACCAGACTCTCAATCATACCTCAGTGCTCCCTTCTAGTCTTTTATTCCGGAAGTTGCCATAGTCTGAATAACACTGCTTTGTGAAATCACAAACAGAGTAATTGGAACTATCATAAGAATCAATCCAACTGCCGCACCTACTCCTGCCCTTGCTATACCACCTTGTATTATTTGCCCTAAGGCATAATTTAAAGTTTTTAAATTCTCACTGTATATAAAACTTCCGCCATCCGAACCCCACAGCGCAGGAAATCTTAAAATTATAAGTGTCAGCCAAGCGGGTTTAACGTTAGGCATTACTATTTGCCAATAAATACGGTATTCGCTTGCTCCATCGATTTTGGCTGCCTCCAGTAAAGCCGAAGGAATCTGTTCCATAAACTGTTTCATCAAAAAAAGTCCCAAGGGATAAGCCCATGATGGGATAATTAATGAAGCATGATTATCTATCCATCCCACCCGGGACATGATCATATAGTTAGGAATAGCAGTAACATGAGGTGAAAACATTAATGATAACACAACAATATTAAATATAGCTTTTGAACCGGGAAATTTATACTTTGCCAACGGATAGGCCGCCGCGGAGGCAAACAGCACATGCCCCACCGTTCCTATAACTGCTATGATAACCGTATTGGATATATATCTGCTGAATGGCACCCATGAATTGGCCATTAAATTTACCAGGTCATAAAAATTATTCATAGTGGGATTGCGTACAAAAAACCTTGGCGGAAACAAAAATATTTCATCTAAAGGCTTAAATGCATGATTTATTGTGTATATCAGCGGCAAAGCCATAAAAGCGCCAAACAATCCAAGGAGAATAAATAATAAAAACGTCACAGCAAACGAACGGTTTAATTTCTTTTCCGTCACTTGTTTCACCCACCAATCTTCCTCAATAATTTTTGTGTCACAAGATTAGTCCCCATCATAATGGCAAAAAGCACAGTTGCTATCGCAGACGCATATCCCATTTCAAAGCGTATTGTCCCAAAATCCATAAGATGGGTGACTATTGTATGCCCGGCATAATTCACACTTGGAAATCCTGCCAATGCAATTGAGACATCAGCAACTGCCAAAGAAGCTGTGATCTGCATTACTGCTCCAAACAATAATTGGGGCCGCATTGAAGGTAAAACTATATACCATAACTCCTGCCACCTGTTTTTTATTCCGTCTACGGCTCCGGCTTCTATCAGGGATCGATCAAGGGTCTGCAATCCTGCTATAAAAGCCAGGAAGCTTGTTCCAAGGCTCATCCACAATTGAACAATAATTATTACAGCTAAAATATACTGTTCATCTTTAAGCCATTGTATGGGTTCGAGTATAATTCTTAATCTGATAAGCAAGCTGTTCAAAAGCCCATATCTGTCGCCGGAAAAGATAACCTGCCATATAAAGAATACATTTCCTGATATTGAAGGAGCATAGAATACCAGTGTCATAAAAGCACGTATTTTTGGCGGCAGTTCATTTATGATCCATGCAAACATGAAACAAGCAATATAACNNGAGCAAAAAGGAAAGTATTTCTGAGTGCTATCATAAAAATGTCATCATTTAGAAACAAACGGGAATAGTTTTGCCATCCTATAAATCGTGGAGGTTCCAAAACATTAAAATAAGTAAAACTTATACCCATTGAAGCTGCTACAGGTATTACCGTAAATAAAAAGAAAACAAGCATAAAAGGAGCCATCAATATATAATAATGCTTATTTCTGTTTATCTCATTCCATAATGAAGTCCATTTAAACACTCTTTCATTTAAAGGTGAAAGAGCAGTTCTGTTTTCGATTCTTTTCGTTTGCAACGGCTGCCACTCCTCCCTCTAATACGGTAGATTGAATTCTTGCCTTTTGGTTTTTATCTCATCATTTATATAGATCACGTAATCCAGCAATGCTTCCCTATAATTTTCACCACTGTTTACAACTTTTCTGAATGCATTATCCAAATGCCTCCCGGTAAAATAACCACCCGGAACTTGTGGAATGCCCTCTACCCATTTCCATTGCTCCATAAGATTGTTATAATCATCAACGGGCCAGGGTAATTCTTCAAGTGCAGCAATATTTGCCGTAGGATAACGTGCTGCCTCTCCCATCAATGCTTCCATCTCCCGGCCAAACCATACCTGCGTCTCCTTATTGGTCCACCACTTCATGAACTCCCATGCCGATTGTTTGTCTTCTGCATTTTTCAGCATTATTATCGCAAAGGTAGAGCTGGCCACATTATGTCTCAGGCTGCCGTCCGCCTGTAAAGTGCCCGGTACAACTGTAAAGTCCCACAATCCTTTTATTTCAGGGGCGAAAACTACCAATGTGTTATATACATTATAATTCGCTATCCCTATAGGCATTTCACCCGTCCTGAACCGGTTAACAAAGTCGGCCTGTATTGGCAATTTATAATTGGTATAGAAACGCGTCCATTTTCTAAACACTTCAATTGCTATTTCTGAATCAAGTCCGCTTTTTATGCCGTTTTCCTGATAGAATTCTCCTCCATTTTGATACAGCAGCATGGCATAAGCGGCATTGGGCACCAGGTTTGCAAAGTTAATCCTGAACTCAGCAATACTTTCAATGGGAAGATAGAAATCCAGATTGTGTTTTTTGAGGACTGAAATCACATAATAGACTTCATCCCAGGTTTTTGGCGGCTCCAAATCCAATTCCTCAAGTATATCTTTTCTATAAAACATTACGGGAAAAATTTGCTGTTCCGGCAGTGCAAATACGCCTTTTTCGTATCTGTAAGGAAGTAAAGCGCTTTCATGAAATCTGCCTGCAACTTCTTCAAAATCAGGGAATTGGGTTAAATCCTCAACAGCATTCCGCATTCCATAGTTAACCGGTATATCTTCACCTACCTGCATAGCTATATCCGGCCCTTCACCCGCCAGGGTTGCCGGTAACAGGATATTACCCGGCACCAACTTCAGTTTCACAGAGATATTGCTTTTAGGAGTAAATTCATCATCAATCATGGCTTTAATCGTTTGCGCCTGATCGCGGCCTGTAGTTACCCATACCGAGACCGATTTATCTGCATCCGCTATATTTCCTACTATTGAATAATCCTCGGTATATGAAGAAAAAAATGAACCTATCTCATGTTTTAAGGTTTCCCAAATATTAGCCCCGGCTCTTGGAAGTGTCTGTCCGGGAGAAAAGACAGCCAAATAATCCAGAGCTAATGGCTGCTCTTTCACTGTAAGAATCCATGTTCCCAATGCCCCTACATTTGTTCTGAATGTATCCAGCCTTCGCGGTAACGTTTCAGGCCTTTTGACTATATCTTTTAACTGCGAAGATAAATTATACAACGGAGCTATCATATCGCTTTTTTCACCGGTCAGCTGCACCAGGTAATCAGCAACTTTCTCAATAATCCGGGCCTGTTCGTCCAATGTATTCAATAAATTGGGTATTCTCCGCTCAAGTTGATAATCACGGTAAGGATCCGGGCTGGTCGAGGTAATCATTACTACCTTTCTGTATGTTTCATTTAGTTTCAATACACTGTTCTCTATTATTTTAATAAGAGGTGCAATATCTCCCAGGGTAACCGATAAACGTATTTGATGAGTTCCTTCGGTAAGATAAAATAAATATGGTTCTTCATCTCCCAGTATATCGGTCTGCCAACCACGGTTGAAATTAAACCTTATACATTTCATCTCTTCAAAGGGGTGTTTCCCATCTATAGTAAGGCTGCGCGTTGTATATATTCCACGAAGAAAATCCTGTTTTCTTTTAAAAGCGATCTGGTACAGGCCGGTTTCCGGGACTTCGATCTCCCATTCTATCCACTGGCCGGGTACTCGCCAATTATAGCCTCCAATTGCATTCATCCTGATTTTTGATACATGGTAAGGCTCCATCAAAGGGCTTGACCGGTCCGAAATCGGATACAATGTTGGCGACGACTTTCTCACCGCATCCTCAGCCTGGACTTTTATAAGATGGTGTTTTGTTGGTTTTAATCCATTCTCTTCATATTCTTTTTTTATCTCCTCATATGTTTTTACTTCTTCTTCCCGGTATAGTTCAATATAATCAACAGCCATTGGTTCTCTCACAGCAGCCAGCGAAATAATATGTTCGCCTTTATCAAAGTAAAACAGATACGGATCGGTATGATACCCTGTTCTGTCCCCCATGGGCTCCAGAATCCACTTTGGCTTTTCAATCTGAACCGGCCGCAGTTCGTTATTCCTGTCATCTCTCTTGATCTCATTGTCACGGTTATCCCATATCCGATCAAACATTATCAATTCTGCTTCTTTAAAAGGTATTTCATTATTAATCAATAACGATCTTTCAATAGCAGCACTCTTTCCGTCAACAGGAAAATAATGGACTCGTATGTTATATAAACCCGGTTTTTCTATTTTGGCACTCCAGCTTATAATACCGGATTCGGGAGTCAAAACAGCCGACCCTTCCAGTCCCATATAATTATTTACAATCTCAAAACTACCACCATTTGCTTCTGTATAATCCTCTCCTTCTATTCTGACAGTTAAGTCCGGCCTATCCCCACCTGAGTATTTTTCATAATATTGAGCATAAGTATCATCTTCAGAGTATTCCGAAATTATATTTATCAGATCTGACAGTAAATCATCGGAATCGGCTTTTGCTATATTGGCATTTACAGGAAATAAACCTAAGGAAAAGAAAAAACTTACCAAGGTAATTACAGCTGCAGTCATTATTGCAATATGAGGGCTGTTTCTGTTATCTTTCATCTAATTTCCTCACCTCACCTTACACATAAACGATACATTTAATTACTGCTATTGATCTAATTAAGGATTGGTTTTTATAGAAATACTTCTACAAAAACCAATCCTTCCTGCAGTCACTTTTTACTCTTATGCACTGGCAAATTTAATCCTTCCATACTTCATCAATTGCAGCCTGGAATGATGCTTTATACTTTTCAATAACTGTAGAAACCGATTCTCCATCAATGATCTCAGCGAGGAAATCATCATATGGCATGGACGGATAAGAAGCACGATCGGTAATCCTCATGCCTGCTGCAGCCATTCTAAGATTATTGATGTCACCTTCGTCTTCAAAAAGGCTTTCATACCAGCTTTGATTGGGAAAATCATCACGCAGCTCATCGGGGATATCATTAATCTTTTCCCAAATATATACCAGCTCCCGGGGAACATCTACTGTTTTAGGAATTGCTATTGCCTGCACCAACGGCTCGCATGCATGATAAGCACTTGCGCTTGGGCCTTTGGGGAACGGCAAAAATCCAAGCTCATAATCCGGCATATCATTCTTGAGTCCGGAAGTCTCGTAATCAGCGCCCGCATACATCAGCGTATTGCCTTGCACAAAGAAACTTCGCGGTTCGGTCCAGTCACCGCCTTCGGTGGGTCTGGGAATATTCTCTGTATTTAGTTTTGAAATAAAATTCAATGCTTCAACAACCTTGGGGTCATCGAGATTTTGCTTGTCTTCAATCACCAGGTCTGTTTCATTAGCTGCCAATGCTTGTTCCAGGAAATTACCGGTGGCAAGGCCCCATGTGTCTATTTTACCGTCGCCTGTTGTGTCCTGATTTGCTGATTTTGCCACTTCAATAAATGTATCCCATGTCCAGTTATCTTCATCTACGTATTCCTGAAGTGGTTTTATACCCAGTCTCTTCATCAGGGTTTTGTTATAGAAAATACCGGTTGACATGTCTGCGGCATCGGTAAAGGCATACCCTTTGCCTTTATATTGGAAAAACTGTGTTGTGAATTTTTGGGTAAATACTTTATCATTCTTTACCCATTCTTCCTCAATCGGCCAGAATAAATCCTGTTTTGTCAGGGAAGGAATCATAAATGATTTACCTATTCTGACAATATCGCCAATTGGTTGACCGGCCATTAACGAAGTAATCAGCCTGTCATGATATTCACCATAATCAATTGCTTCATATTCAATATTAAAATTGTGTTTTTCCATTAAGGCTTCTAAGTTCTCCCTCCTGGCTACACTGGCAGGATCTTCGCCTGTTATTGACATATCCCACCACGCCGTAACCTTTATGGTGCGTCCTCCTAAGTCAAAATCCATTTCAGGTGTTGCATACGATTCTTCCTCATCGGGCTCTTCTTCATCCGGTTCTTCTTCATCCGGTTCTTCGGCAGGTTCATCATCTTTATCCTCTTCTTCTCCATTAGTTTGCACTTCGTCACCATCAGTACTGTCAGGTTTTTCTGCGGCACATGCAACCAAAGAAATCAACAGTAACACACTAATTATCCACGCAACTATCCTGGTCAAAGACATTTTTTAACCTCCTTTTTATGTTTTTTTAATAAAACCCTAAATTTTCAAATTATTAGGGTTTTATTTAAAATATCCGGATTCCGCTTCGTATGAACAAGCACATCAATTAATCAATTATAGGATTATTCATATATCCTATGAAATTCAATTAAGTACACACCATGAGGTTTTATCGCAAGGCTTTTTTTGTATATTTCCGTGTTTTCAACAGTATAAAAACTACCTACAGGTCCCATCTTCCTTTTTAAAATGCTTATCTCTTCATTTGACAGGGTGTTAGGCGCACCCATACTGACCCATGCATCGTATACCGAACCGTTATCACGGTCCAATACATATTCTATTACCCGATATTTTCCATTAAGCCCGGTAACCTCCAGATCTATATACAGCATCTTTTCATTGAACATGTCGTACTGACTGAACTGATCAAATTTTGCCGGATCAACTTTGGCAAAAGCCTCGTTATAGTGGCAATAATTCCATATTAAAACCTGTATACTATCATCTTTTCGTGCAACAAAATAACAATCACCGCTGATAATCTTTTCTGTGCCAAGTTTTGACAAAAACCAATAACCGTAATAAGCCGGCTTTTTAAGACCCTGAATATTTATAAGGCCAAATCCTCCATGAAATGCCTTGTTATCGATTGGGAGTTCTTCAAAAATATCGGTAAAGGTCCAATAACCTAATCCATCAACAAGGCCAAGACACATTAAATTGTTTTGAATAACAAAGGGCGCTTTATAGACAGTATCATGTGCAATATCCCTGGCAATAAAGGATGAATTCCATTCAGTTATAATAATCTCAGCATTTTGATACCTTGTCTTTTCGATAACATCTCTTATCAGGCATAGATCTTTAAATGTCCTGTTTTCGTCTCTATATATCAAATATGTGTTATTATTCTTATCTGCTACAAAATCGGTTGGATATGGGTGGCACGAAACAAAATCAACAGGAAGCCTGTTTTCTTCACAAAAAGCTAAAAAGTCCTTCAACCATTGGGCTTCCCGGGCATAATCCAGGGTAATAGCCGGCCCGCCAACTTTTAATCCTGCATCAACGCTTTTTATTGCATTTACTGAATGCTGATACAGCATAAAATACTCTTCCTGGCTGCCATTCCAAAACACCTCATGGTTTGGTTCATTCCATACTTCGAAATACCATTTTAATACTTCTTTTTTGCCATACTTGTTTATGCAATGAAGAATAAGCTCTTTCACAAGATTGGACCACTTTGCAAAATCAATTGGCGGGGTAATATTGCCCTTCCACCAGAAAACAGTTTTATCACCTGATTTCAGGCTGTAGGGCATAAAGCTAAGTTCCAAAACAGGCCTGAGATTGACTTCCTGCATGAAATCGAACAATGAGTCAAAATACTGCCAGTTATAAGTCTCAATCCCGTCTTGCTCACGGTAAATCATCATATCATCATGAAAAATACCATGAAAACGTATATACTCAAAACCCAATTCCCTTTGTACTTCCCTTATCTGATCCCTCCACTCATCCCTAAGTCCTTCTGCTGCTCTTCCGGCACATATTAATTTTTTCCAGTAAGGTTTGTAGCTTTCACCATGTTGGTTTATATTAAATGATATGCTCATGGCCTTTTCTCCAATTTCACAACTTTCTGTTGCATATTCAGCCTGAGGATGATATGACAATTTATTTAAAATTGAACCCGTATATACTTGTGTATATGGTTGATCTTCCAAATCTTTGTCGATATTAATATTATACGATTCCATACTTAATTTATCATTGCCAAAATTGCTGTGTTGTTCCCTAATATTGCTGTACCTATATTGAGATGGAGAGCATCCCTCTATGCTTCTGAACGCACGGGACAGCATTTTAACATTAGCAAATCCGCATTCTGACGCAATTTCCG
>CZCB01007004.1_pt1 | contig 40089 bp, 37 predicted proteins | sample 591991 | NCBI WGS metagenome assembly CZCB01 (sample SAMEA3556809, study PRJEB10932) | anaerobic digester metagenome
CCGGGCGGGCAGGGTCCGCGGCTGTGGCTGGGGTGCTGCGGGTATTATTTCCAGCCGTCCGAGCCGCTCAAGCTGCTGCTGGTGATCTACCTGGCCGCGTATCTGGCCGACCGCCTGCCCACCGTGTTCACCCTGAGCGAGCATTTGGCCCCGACGGTCATCCTGGTCGGTACGGCGGCTTTGCTGCTGGCCGCCCAGCGCGATCTGGGCACGGCCATCCTGCTGGTATCCATTTACACGCTGATCGTCTACATCGCCTCCGGGCGGCGGCGCATCCTGATCATCGCTGCGGTGATCATGCTGGTCATCAGCGTGGCCGGCTATTTCGCCTTCGACGTCATCCGCGTGCGGGTGAACGCCTGGCTCAACCCGTGGATCGATGCCTCCGGCCGCTCCTACCAGATCGTCCAGTCGCTGATTGCGCTCGCCTCCGGGTCGGTGTTCGGCACCGGCCCGGGCCTGGGCAGCCCCGGTCTGGTTCCCCTGTCGCATTCTGACTTCATCACCGCCGCCATCGCCGAGGAGACGGGTTTTCTGGGTCTCTCGGGGCTGCTGGTCCTCTACGCGCTGCTTGTCTCGCGCGGAATGCTCACCGCCCTGCACGCCCGCAGCAACTACCGCCGCTACCTGGCCGCCGGGGTGTCGGTCCTGTTTGCCGTGCAGAGCCTGCTGATCATTAGCGGCAACATTCGCCTGCTGCCGCTGACCGGCGTGACGCTGCCGCTGGTCTCCTACGGCGGCTCCTCCCTGCTGACGGCCTCCTTCGCCTTCGCCCTGCTGCTGGTGTGCAGCGCTCACGGTGAGGAAGAGCCGGCCCCGCTCAGCCAGGCCCGGTCCTTTACCCTGGTGAACAGCGGCATCCTGGCCGGTATTTTCCTGGTCAGTCTGGCGGCCGGCTGGTGGGCCTTCTTCCAGTCCGGCGTGCTGCAGGCCCGGCCGGACAATCCCCGCCGCTTCATCGCCGACCGCTACTCTCCCCGCGGCCCCATTTTTGACCGGCAGAACAATCCCATCGTGCTCACCGAGGGCCAGCGCGGCGAGCTGACCCGGAACACGGTCTACCCGCTGCTCGGCAACGTGACCGGCTACTCCAACCTGCTCTACGGGCGCGCCGGGCTGGAAGCCAGCCTGAACGATTACCTGCGCGGCCTGGATGGCACCCCCTCCTCTTCGATCATGACCCACCAGCTGCTGTACAACCAGCCGCCGGCAGGACTGGCCGTGCGCCTGAGCCTGGATCTGGATTACCAGCAGCGGCTGGACAACCTGCTGGGAGACCGGGTTGGCGCGGCGGTGGTGCTCAATGCGCGCACGGGCGAAATCCTGGCGCTCGCCTCGCACCCCTCCTACGACCCCAACCAGCTCGAAGAGCTCTGGCCGCAGCTGGTTCAGGACCCCGACTCGCCGCTGCTCAACCGCTCATCGCAGGGCATGTATCCGCTGGGCGGGGCCATCGGCCCCTTCATCCTGGCGCGGGTGCTGGCGACGACCGACCTGCCTGCACTGCCGGCCCAGCTGTCCTACCAGGCCGGAGATCAGGTGCTCACCTGTTCAGGTCCGGTTTCGGACCCGCCGACCTGGTCATCCGCCCTGGTCAACAGCTGCCCGGCCGCCCTGGTGGCAGCCAGCCGCTCCATCTCCAGCAGCCAGTTCCAGGATCTGCACCGCCAGTTGGGGTTCTACACTGCTCCGGAAATCGAAATGCCTGCCGCGCCGCCCTCTGCTGCGCAAACCCCCGCCAGCGCGGCGCTGGCCGCCGTCGGGCAGACCGAACTTCGCGTCAGCCCGCTGCAGCTGGCCCTGGCGGCTGCCACCATCAGCAATCAGGGGGTGCGGCCCCCGGCACGGCTGGTGCTGGCCGTGCAGACACCCACCGAGGGCTGGGTGGTTCGTCCCGGCGGGCAGTCCACCAGCGTGTTCACCCAGGAAGGCGTGGCCGAAACGGCCCTGCTGCTGGCCAACCCGGACATCCCCATCTGGGAGACGGTCGCCACCGCACGGACCGAACAGGGAACCATCACCTGGTATCTGGCCGGGACGCTTCCCAACTGGCTGGGCAGCCCGCTCTCACTGGCGCTTGTGCTTGAAGAGGACAACCCGGAAGCGGCACGGGAAATCGGCCTGAACGTCTTCCGCACGGCCCTGCCTAGCGAATAAGCCCGCAGCTAGCCCTCCAGCAGCAGGTAGCGAGAGCCCGGCTGGCTGTAGATCTGTTCCAGCGCGCTGTCGATGTCCGGGTAGCGGAACTGGAACCCTGCCTTCGTCAGGCGGGCGGGCAGCACCGGCTGCCCTTTGAGCACCATCATGCTCATCTCCCCGAGCACCAGGCGTAGTGCCCAGGCCGGCGTCTGGAACCAGTACGGGCGGTTGAGCGCGCGCGCCAGGCTGCGCCCGAACTGCGCATTGGTCACCGGCCCGGGGGCCGAGAGGTTGTATACGCCCTGCGCGTCGGGGTTTTCCAGCAGGAACAGCATGGCGGAAACCAGGTCTTCGACGTGGATCCATGACACCCACTGACGCCCGGCCCCCAGCGGACCGCCGGCATACAGGCGGAACGGCAGCGCCATGATGGGCAGGATCCCGCCCGCGCGGGTCAGCACGATCCCCAGGCGGGTGACGATCTGCCGGGCGCCGTACTCCTCCACCGCCTGCGTCGAGCGCTCCCAGTCCACCACCAGCCGGGCGATCTGGTCCTCGCCAGGCGAAGCGCTTTCATCCACCGGGTCCTCCTGCGAGCCGTAATAGCCCACACCCGAAACCTGCAGCACCGCCCTGGGTCGCTTCTCCGCCCGGGCCAGCGCCGCAACGATCGCACTCCCCGGCACCACCCGGCTGGAGCGGAACTGGTCTTTTTTCGCCGCCGTCCAGGGCCAGCTGTTCAGGCTCTTGCCCACCAGGTTAACAACCTCGTCCGCCTCGTCCACAGCCTGGACCCATCCGTGACTGGTACGCCCGTCCCACTGCAGGAATTTCAGCGCCGGCATCGGGCTGCCCGGCGTCACCCGGCGGGTGAGTACAGTCACCCGGTGCCCTCTGGAAAGCAGCCCGCGGGTGAGCGCCCTGCCGATCAGTCCGGTTCCTCCAACGACGATGACGTTCATGCTGTCCTCCCGCCAGTTTTTCATGGTCCCCCACCGTGCTATAATCCTACCAGTATTTGAAGGAGACAGGTACCGCGATGCAGTCTGTTCTCGTTTTGAACGCCAATTACGAGCCGATTCACATCTGTGAAATGCGGCGAGCGCTGGGGCTGCTCATCACGGAGAAAGCCACCCTGGTGGTCAACGGTCGCGGTGAAGTCCATACGGTCGATCGAACTTTCCCGCTCCCATCCGTCATCCGGCTGCAGTATATGGTTCACCGGCCCCGCCCGCATGTCAAACTTACCCGTAGAGAAGTCTTTCGCCGGGATAATTACACCTGCCAGTACTGCGGCAAGCGCTCAGGCCACATGACCATCGATCATGTGATCCCCCGCCATATGGGCGGCAAGCACACCTGGGACAATGTCGTCACGGCCTGCTCGGCCTGCAATCATCGCAAAGGCGGCCGCAGCCTGCAGGAAGCCGGGCTGCGCCTGTCCCGCCCGCCAGCCGAACCGCCCCGCTCCGCGGAGTATGTCTTCGGGCACCGCATTCGCGAGTATGCCGAGTGGGAGCCCTTCCTAATCGGCTGGTAGATTCTCCTCAGACGGATTCTCCGTCACGACCTCCGCATTCTCAGCCACCGCGGCAGCCCGGTTTCTGCCCGGGCTGTGCCGCCAGATCAGGAAGGCGGCCGCCGCCAGGGCGATGATCGCCATCGAAGTCTGGTTGGCGTTGATGCTGCCGATCAGCGAAGGATCCAGCCGCAGGAACTCGAGCACGAAGCGGGTGACCGGGTACAGCACCAGGTACAGCAGGAAGACGTCGCCGGGTTTCAGGCGCTCGCGGTAGCGGGCCGAGACCCACAGCAGGATGGCCATGTTCACCAGGTTCCAGAGCGACTCGTACAGGAACAGCGGGTGATAATAGGCGACGCCTTCATAGCCCGGGATGCGGAAAGCCGGCTCGATAAAGATTGCCCAGGGCAGGCTGGAGGGCGCGCCGTACAGCTCCTGATTGACGAAGTTGCCCCAGCGGCCGATGGCCTGCGCCAGCAGCAGCCCGGGGGCGATAATGTCCGCCCAGCGGGCAAAGCTGGCCCCGCGCCGTCGGGTGTACCAGAACAGCGCGATCGCCCCGCCGATCACTGCGCCGGGGATGCCCAGCCCGCCCCGCCAGATCATCACGATCTGCAGCGGGTTCTGCAGGTAATAGCCCACTGTCAGGCCGGAGGCCGCGGAGGGCGTCAGCACATGCCAGATGCGCGCGCCGATCACGCCAAACACCAGCAGCCAGGGGAGGAGGTCGTACACCATGTCGGTATTTTCGTTCCACTTGCGCGCCTGCCGGAAGGACAGCGCCGCAGCGGCGACAACGCCGAGCATGATGATCAGCCCGTAGAAGCGCAGGTAGATCAGGTCGCCAAAATGAATGCCGTAACGATCAATTAACAAGGGAACCCTCCTCCAGTTACCGCCGGGGTCTCAGGAACACTCAGCCGGGGACTATTTACCTTTACTCGCCCGGTACTGCCCGTACACGTAGAAAATACGCTGCAGCGCGGTCACATTGGCCAGCACAGCGATGATCCACAGCGCCACCATGGGCAGGTTGAACACCAGGCTGGGGATCAGGATCAGCATGCGCTCCAGGCGGGTGAGCAGGCCCACATTCGCGTCGAAGTGGTTAGCCTCCGCCCGGGCCTTGACATACGACACCATCAGCGATCCACACAACGCCGCGAACACCAGCCCAATCGCCAGCAGATTGTCCTGGCCAAAGTAGTACACCAGCAGCCCGCCGAACAGGAAAATCTCCGAATACCGGTCGGTGACCGAATCCAGAAAAGCGCCGTACGGGGTCACCGATCCCGAATAGCGGGCCACCGCGCCGTCCAGCGCGTCGAGCGGCACCACGAACAGGGCCACAATACCGCCCCAGGTAATATACCCGAGCGCCAGCAGAACGCCGGCAGCCATGTTGCCGATCAGACCAATTGTGGTGACCATATTGGGCGTCAGCCCCATGGCGTTCAGGACTGCGCCGGCTTTCTCCAACACGTCACAAAAGCGCAGCCGCATTCCGTCCGTAAAGGTTTTCGGTTTCTGTTTTTCTTCGATTGTGGCCATACTCACCTGATGGTAATCAACGATTTCACCGCTAAACAGCACCAATACCTGCCTGAAACAGGCACTGGCTAATTATAGCCCTCATCCTCTCCATCCGGGGTATCTTCATCCCCGTTCTCGGGATCCAGGAGCACTTCCCGCTCCTTCCCCCCGACGGTGGCAGGCCCGACCACGCCCATTTCCTCCAGCTGATCCAGCAGCCGGGCTGCCCGCGGGTAGCCGATGCGCAGCTGCCGCTGCAGGAAGGAGGCGGACGCCCGCTGCGTGCGGCGCACCAGCGCCACCGCCTGCTCCACCAGCTGGTCGGAGTCCTCGCTGACTTTCATCAGGCCTTCCCAGGGGGCTTCGGCCGGCTCGCCTTCCGCTTCGTGCTTTTCCGCCCAGAAGGAGACCACCCGCTCAATTTCCTCATCGCTGACCAGCACACCCTGGGCGCGCTGGGGCAGCCCGACATCCGGCGCCAGGTAGAGCATATCGCCTCGCCCGAGCAGGGTCTCCGCGCCATTGGTGTCCAGAATCACGCGTGAATCCACCGACGAAGCCACGGTGAAAGCGATGCGGGCCGGGAAGTTGGCCTTGATCAGGCCGGTTACCACATCGGTGCTGGGCCGCTGTGTGGCGACCACCAGGTGAATGCCGACCGCACGGGCCATCTGCGCCAGGCGCACCAGCGCGTGTTCGGTCTGGTCCGGAGCTGACATCATCAAGTCAGCCAGCTCGTCCACCAGGATCACGATGCGGGGCAGCGTCTCCTGTTTGCGGCGAACCATCTTGCGGTTGTAGGCGTCCAGGTCACGCGCCTTTGCCTCTTCCAGCAGGCGGTATCGGCGGTCCATCTCGCTCAACGCCCACTGCAGCACCGCCAGCATGCGCTCCAGCCTGGTTTCCACCCTGCCAAGCAGGTGCGGCAGGCCGTTGAAGCGCACCAGCTCGACCATCTTGGGGTCCAGCATGGCCATGCGGAGTGATTCCGGCGAGTTGTTCATCACCAGGCAGGTGGTGATGGCCTCGATACACACCGACTTCCCCGAACCGGTGGTGCCGGCTACCAGCAGATGCGGCATCTTGGCCAGGTCGGCGACCAGCGGATTGCCCGAAACGTCCTTGCCCAGGGCAATGGCCAGCGGCGCATTGACCTTGCGGAAGGCGTCCGAATCGATCAGGCTGCGCAGGCGCACCACGGATGTCTTCGTGTTGGGCACCTCCACACCCACATAGGCATGCCCGGGCACCGGCGCTTCGATGCGCAGGCGCTCGGCCGCCAGTGCTCTGGCCAGATCGCGTGACAGGTTGGAAATCTGGTGAACGCGCACCTTTTGATGGATCACCTGGCCGTCCGGGCCGGTCTTTTCCACATAGCCCGGCTCTACGGCATACTGGGTGACCGTGGGGCCAACCCGGTAACCGATCACCCGTGAAGGAACGCCGAACTCGGCCAGGGTTTTCTCAATCTGCCGCCCGACCGCCTGGATCTGGTTGGGGTCCTGGCTGGCAGAATGCTCTTCCAGCAGCAAATTAATGGGAGGCAGGTTGTCCGGACGGACATACGGCGTGCTGGCGGATGACTGCTCTTCTTCAGCTTCACCGGTGCTGCCCGCGGGTGCCGCCGTCCGGGCCGTCTTCACAAGACCATCCAAAGCCTCCGCTGGAGCGGAGGGCTCCGGCTGCCAGGCTTCCGCCTCCTGCAGCGCGCGCTCCACCCAGCGCCGGATCACGGCGCCGGCGCGAGCGCTCAGCCCCACCGCATACCAGAGAAACAGCACCAGCAGCAGCCCCAGAAGGATGGTGATCCAGGGCGGCGGCAGGAAGGAGGTCAGCAGGTCGGCCAGGCCCCAGCCGATCTTGCCGCCGTCCAGTCCGGCCTCAGCCCGCTCGACCGACAGCCCGCCGATCAGGGCCAGCAGAGCCAGCAGGGTGAACGCCGCCCCTTCCCAGGCAAGAATTCGGCCAAGGCTGAGCTGCGGAGAGCCGTCCGGGCCGCGGCGCAGCAGGGCGACCCCCAGCATGGCCAGCAGCCCGGCCAAGGCATAACCGCCCCAACCCAGCCAGACCTCGACCACCTGAGCCAGGGGAGATATGAAGCTGCCCTGCGTCAGGTGGGTCATGCCCAGCAGGATCAGCAGGCTGAATACCAGCAGGAAAACGCCCAGGAAATCCCAGCCAAAGCGGTCAAAGCGCAGCCAGTAGGACGCCAGTCCATCCAGCCAGGCGCGTGACGGTTGCTTTTCCTGAGGGTCGGCGGGCGGCTTTTCGCTGGACTTGCGGTCCGCCGGCAGGGTGCTCATTCTGCCTCGGTTTGAACCAGGCCCAGTCCCAGGCGGCGCCGTTCGGCGTCAATGTGCAGGATGCGAACCTGGACAGGCATACCGATGGAGAAGATCTTCTGCAGATCCTGCGCGGTCGGTGTCGGATGAATGGAGGACATGTGAATCAGGCCTTCAATGCCCTCTTCCAGGCGGGCGAACGCGCCAAACCGGGTGATGGAGGTGATGGTCGCGGGAATCACATCCCCCGGCTTGCAGCGGCGTGTCAGAGCTTCCCAGGGGTTCGGCTGCAGCCGCTTCAGGCTGAGCGCGATGCGGGCGTTTTCCTCGGATACCTGCAGCACCAGCACCTCGACCTTCTGCCCGACCTGCAGCACATCGCCGGGGTGCTGAACACGGCCCCAGGACAGCTCGGAGACGTGAATCAGCCCTTCCACGCCGCCCAGATCAATAAACACACCGAAGTCGGTGACGTTGGTGACCACGCCGCAAACGGTGGTGTTGGGCGTGAGGGTCTTGAACAGCATCTTCCGGCGGCCCTCACCGGCCTGCGCAGCCCGTTCAGACAGCACGATCCGCTCCTGTGCGGGTTCGCACTCGATCACTTTCAGCTGCAGCGTCTGGCCGACGTAACCGGAGAGGACCTGGCGGCGTTCTTCTTCATCCTCGGAGGTAGGCATTTCGACCAGGTGAGAAATGGGCACGAACCCCTGAATCCCCTCTCCCTGTACGAGCAGTCCCCCCCGATTGTACCCGTGCACGGACAGGGAGATGATCTCATCCTGTTCGTATAACGACTGGACAAAATCCCAGTCGATCGCGGGAGCCTGAGCAGCGGTTGGCTTACTCGCCGTCTCCTTTTGCGGTGGCAAGCTGGCTTCTTCGTCTGCTAGAACCGACGCCCACCACCCTTCATCGAGTTCCAGCATCCCTTCGATATCGCTCATCTCCGTTTTTTTGGACAACATTTTTTACCTACCTCCCGGATGGTAAACGGTTACGAATAAGAGGGTCTACGGAAGGTTCAAGGCTGACCCTGGATGCTCCGGGTTTCGTCCTGAACCTGGCTCTCCATGTCAAGAATCGCCTTTGCCACCGCTTCGATAGCGACTCTCTGTTTGCGGTATAAGTCCGCTTCGGACATTGCCAACCGCCGGGCTATTTCACGTACTTTTTTCCCTTCGAGGAATTTCATTTCTAATATATTATACAAAACCCACTCTGCTGTAAAGCGTCGTTCGCCTTCCGGCCGGACACTCTCAATCGCTTCTCTCAAGATGGCGCGCAGGGCATTGGCCGGGTTTCCGTCGTGCTTCACCATCGCCTGGGTGACCACCTTCAGCTTCATCAGCGGGCTTTCGGTCAGCTTCGGTCCGCCCCAGTAGTGGCTGAGCGCGTCTTTCACCCACTGGGTCACATCTCCGTTTACCGGCAGGCCGTCCGCCTCAAACACCCGCGCCCGGTTGTACTGCCCGGCCGCACGCAGCCGCTGGATGGTCTCGACTTTGGTGTTAAGGTTCTCCAGCGAGGCGAAAACCTCCTCCTGCAGCCGGTAGTCCAGCAGCGCCTCCGAGGCCCGGGAGACCAGAACGCGGATGACCTCGGCTTCCTCCTCATCGACCTCGGCCACGTTGATGCCGCTGACGCCCAGGATGCCCAGGAGATTCTCCCGCCCCTCCCCCTCTTCGGGCTCCTCCCCGGAGTCAAAGAGGGGCATCAGATATGTTTCTCCCCACTGGAAAAGATCCGGCAGGCTGCCGTTCTGCTGGACCAGGCGGGTGATTTCCTGCGACACTGCACTGTCATCGAAGCGCACCCGGCCCACACGGACCACCTGTTCCAATCCCTCTGGCTGAATGGATGCAAGAAATGCGCCAGGTGCCTGAAGGCGGTCGCACAGCGCGGCCAGGATCATTTCCAGATACTGCTGCAGGTCGTTGCGGGTCAGCAGGCGGTCTTCCAGCGACTTGACCACCTGCAGGTCTTCCTTATCCTGCCCGTAGAACAGCCAGCGCTCGGCGGTCGGGGCCAGCAGCGTGATCAGGTGCTGGGTGAGCAGGATGGTGGCCACCATGATAATCGGCACCAGCGCCGACTCCAGCCCGCTTGTCCGGCGGATGATGGTGGTCAGGGCCAGCGTCAGGCTGGCGGAGACCGGACCGCGCAGGATCCAGCGGAACAACCGGCTTTTAACCACCCGGTCCGGCCAGGCAACGCCGAAGAAGGCCACGCCGTAAGCCATAACCACCAGCAGGCCGTTTACCAGGAAGTTGCTGCCGGCCACCACGCTCCAGAACAGCACCGGATGGCGGGCGCTGAATCCGGTGGTGAACAGCAGGAACGGGAAGGAACCCAGGGCCGGAGCCACGGCGCCGACCACCAGGTACACCATGCGGCGCTGGCTGGCGGAGGTGACCGTGCGCAGGTACGCCCGCAGGAAGTTGATCAGCGCCAGCAGCATCATCCCCAGGTAGTAGAGGACGAACAGGTCAGTGATGGCTGTCGCTTCCAGGTACGGTGCCGGCTCATTTTCGGGCACCAGGCTGCCCACCAGCCCGCCGAAGGGCAATGTGGCAATAAATCCGATGGAGATCAGGTAACCCAGGCGGATGGCCAGTCGACGCCGTCCGCGGCTGGGCCGGCCTGTGGTCTCCAGCAGCGCATCGGAGAACTGGAAATAGGCTGCCGGCAAGAGGGCGATCCCCACCCACTGCACGCGCAGCCAGAAGTCCAGCCACATGGCCCGCGGCGCGGTCGAAGCGAAGGCTTCCCCGGCGAACACGATCACCACGCAGATCATAATGAACGCGAAGGTGCGGGCCACCCGGTCGCGCAGGTTGAAGGTCAGCGCGTACAGCAGCAGCGAAAAGGCAGTCACCGCCACACCGGCGGTGAGGATATCACTGATGGTCTGGATGGGACCGAGGAGGCTGAACTGCTGTGCGCTGCTATACATCAGAATGCGACAGAAGAATACCCATAATGATTACAGGAAACGTGTGAAGAATAAAGCGATGTCCTGACTGGAGTAGTAATGATCATTGTACCCGCAAAAGTCAAAGCCGAGTTTGACGGCCAGGCGAATGGCGGGATAGTTTTTCGACTGCACCCCCAGCTGCATCTCGCGCAGGCGGCGCTGGATCCCCCAGTTCTGCGCCGCAAGCAGCAGCGCGGTGGCGATCCCCTGCCGGCGGAACTCCGGCGCGACCACCAGGTCCGTCACCCAGGCGGTGGAGGGGTGATGGTCATCGCTCAGGCCAATGTACCCGACCTGCCGGCCTTCCAGGCAGGCCACCAGCAGGCCGGCCCGGTCCTTCCAGTTGGCCAGCAGAGCCGAGGCAGGGTAGGGATACTCCACCTGCACCGAGCGCGGAAGGCGCACCTCGCGGAACTGGATGGTGATTTCGCCCTCGTTCACAACCCGGTTCATCTGCCAGACATAGTCTGTCTGCCCGTGATGATTGATTTGTACAAGCTCTGGAATGTCAGTCGAGATGGCAGGACGGATTTCGATTTTGGGCATGATGCTCTTTTCAGGAACCCAGAATGCGCACGGAGATGATGCACGCCGGGAAGGGATTGTTCTGATTATCGTAGACGACCAGGCGGAGCTGGTAATCTCCGGGCACGACTTGTTCCGTGTTCCAGATACCTCCTAGCGGTTGATCAACTTTGGGTTGGTCCCCTCCGGCGATGGTGGTCCAGTTCTCTGCGTCTGCCGGGCTGTACTCATACTTGTAGAACCCGAGGTTGGGAACATTCACTGTTCCCATTGGCTCAATCAACCCCTTAATCTCATCCCCGTTCACCGGGTAGGTCCACTCGATCTGGTCCTCCAGGCAGCCCGTGCGAACGACCTGAGGATCGACCACGTCCGAGGCTTGCGTGGGTTCGGGGGTTGGAATCGATTGAGCGGCAGCAGCCGGGATGGTCATCTCAGGCGTTGCCATAATATCCAGCGTGGGGGTTGCCAGCGAATGAGCGCCGGGATAGGTTGGGGCGATGAAGGTGACCAGGTAGAATTCGGTCAGGCCGAACAGCAGCAGGATGACCAGCATCGTCGCCCGGAACGCCAGCCTGCCCTGGGCTTTCTCCCGTTCAAGTCCAAAAATCGCCCCACGCCATTCCCGCCAGGCATCAAGTACCTGGCTCAGGAAGTAAAGACTGAACACCCCCACAATGATGTAGATGAATATTTCGTACTTTTCCAGAAATGGGAGCCAGTCTTCCATAGACGATTAATCATACCCCATCACGCCGGGATCATGGAACCCTTTCATTAAGGCAGCTGTCCAATGACTCCGCGAACGATTTTCTCCATTTTGGGGCCGATTAATTTACCCGCTTCTAAAACCTCTTCGTGAGTGGTGATGGTGCTTCCATCCAGATTGGCTTTGTTGGTGATCCCTGAAAGCCCCAGCACACGGGTCTTCCCGTGCCGGGCCACAATCACTTCCGGCACCGTGGACATGCCGACAGCATCCGCCCCGATAATGCGCAGGAAGCGCAGGTCTGCCGGGGACTCGAACGAAGGCCCACTCAGGCCGATGTACACGCCTTCCCGCAGATCAATTCCAGCCTGCTCAGCTACTTTTCGGGCTGTTTCGCGCAGCTGGCGGTCGTAGGGCTGGCTCATGTCAGGGAAGCGCTCGCCGAACTCCTCCAGATTGGCCCCGTGCAGCGGGTTGTTCCCCGTCATGGCGATCAGGGAGATATGGTCTGTAATCAACATGATATCTCCGGGGACAAATTCAGGGTGAATCGCCCCGGCGGCGTTGGTAACGATCAGTGTCTGGACGCCCAGCCGCTGCATTACGCGGACCGGGAAGGTCACCTGCTGCATGGAGTAGCCTTCATAGAAATGCACCCGGCCCTGCATCACCATGACCGGTTTGCCTTCCAGCTGGCCGATCACCAGCCGGCCGGCGTGACCCACCACCGTGGACACGGGCCAGTCAGGGATTTCATTGTAAGGAATGATGTCCGGGTTCTCGACGGCTTCGGCGATGGAACCGAGGCCGGAACCCAGGATGATGCCCACTTCAGGTCGATAGCCGGTCTTTGAGCGAATATGCTCTGCTGCGCGGTCAATCTGCTCCAGTGTGATGTACTCCGCCATACCTTCTCCTGTCTTTACATTGTTAGGCCTGGTAGAATTGCCCCCGTAATTCGCCGTAAAACGTGTCAAATACTCCGGTTGGTTGCTGATCTGGCACGATCCATGCACTGCTTGGCATATCCGCGAACTTTTTCCATTTAGCAAGCCGTCTGGCTCATTGACCCCCATACCAGCAAGACCGAGGGCTTCAATAGGGAAGAAGTTACCTTACAAATTTGATTATATCAGTAATCCCTCGAGGAATTCTATTGAAAAAAGCCCCGGGGCATGCTATTCTAACTCCGAACGGGGTCACACAAGCAACACAAGCAGCAAGCCATGAACTCACAATCCAGCGCCTTACAACTGAGCAACCTGGAACAAAGGCAACTGGTTACCCCGGTTGTTGTCCAGGCGGTGATCCTGTGCGTCATGATGATTGCCTTCGCCCTCGGTCTCCCGGCACCCATCGAATCCCGGCTGACCAATGCGGGAATCGCCCTGGCGGGGATCGTGTACACCCTGTTCCACTACTACATTTTGCTTCCCAACTTCAGCACCAACCGCATCGTCTGGTGGCTGGTCGCGCTGATTAATTCCGCGGCAATCGGCTTGCTGCTGTGGCTTGACCCCATTCAGCCCTGGGCCTTTGCGTTCTTCCTGGCCCTGCTCACCACCAGCGGATCCGTCATCCTGACCGGGCGCTGGCCGACCTACGTCTTCGCGGTGATCATCTCCATCGCGCAGTGGGTGCTCGCGCGGCCGCTGTTCCCCTGGATCGACTATGTTCCCCTGCAGTACCTGGTGTTCCCGCTCGCCGCGGCGGTGATCACCGAAACCGCCATGCTCACCCGGCGGTCAATCGCCCGGCAGGTCAACCGCCTGGAGCTCCTTTCCCGGGTAACCGGCTCGCTGGTCTCCTCGCTGGAAATCCAGGAAGTAATCGAGCTGGTCTGCAACGCCATTCAGCAGGCGATGAAAGCGGATACATACTATGTCGGCCTATTCCGCCCGCCGGATTCACTGTACATGGCCCTGCTGTACGACGAGGGCGAATTCTTCCCCAAGACCACGGTGTCCATCAGCAACACGCTGGCCGGGCACGTTGTGCGTACCGCCAAGCCCCTGCACCTGAATGACGTCCCCCGAGAGCACCAGAAACTCAACCTGCCGCTGTTTATTGTGGGCAAACCGCGCACCAGCCTGAGCTGGATGGGCGCGCCCTTGATCAGCGGAGGTACCGTGCTGGGGATCATCGCAGTCGCCTCGTACGAGCGCAATGCCTTCACCAAAGAGGACATGGACCTGCTGATCAACCTGTCCAACCAGGCGGCCATGGCCATCGACAACGCCAACCACCACGAGGAAGTCGAACGGCGCTCCCGCCTGGACAGCCTGACCGGCTGCCTGAACCACGGGGTGTTCATCAAAGCGCTGGATGAGAAGATCCAGGAGTGCCTGAAGAAGAACCAGCCGATCAGCGTGATCATGCTGGATATCGACCTGTTCAAGAAATACAACGACATGCACGGTCACCTGGTAGGCGATCAGGTGCTGGTGATGATAACAGAGACCATCCGCCGCCACATCAAGTCCACCGACCTGGTTGGCCGCTGGGGTGGCGAAGAGTTTGTCATCGCCCTGCCCAATGCCACCGGCGAAGAGGCGGTGCGAGTCGCCCGCCGCCTGCAGAAGTCCGTCGGGCAGATCTACCTGACCGACCGCAGCGGCACCGTTATCTCCGCCCCGACCATCAGCCAGGGAATCGCCATGTGCCCGCTGGAGGCCAGCGACGCCTACAGCCTGATCGACCTGGCCGACCAGCGCCTGTATCGGGCAAAAGCCCGCGGCCGCAACCAGGTGGAGCCGCAGGAAAACTACTGGGAAGAGCAGCTGGTCAGCCTGCCGGAGCAGGCGCACATCAGGCAGCCGTAAGCACGCGGCGGAACCCGTCCAGGACGCGGTCGACGTCCTCGTCGCTAATCCAGTAGTGGAACACCAGCCGGAAGCGGTCCGGGGCGACCACGCCTACCCGAAGGCCTTCCTGCTTCAGCCGCGCGGCCAGTTCCGCCGCCGTCAGGCCGGTTTCAGAATCCAGCCCGACGAAAACCATGTTGGACGCCCCCGGAATCTGGCGAATGCCTTCTGCCAGGCGCGCCGCCCGCCGGTGATCGGCTTCCAGCTTCGGAGCGATATCCTCAATGGCAATGATGCCCGCGGCCGCCAGCACGCCCGCCTGGCGCATCCCGCCGCCGAGCATTTTTCGCAGCCGCCGGGCCTTCTCGATGAACTCGGCGCTGCCGCACAGCACCGACCCGACCGGCGCGCACAGGCCCTTGCTCAGGCAGAAGGTGACCGAATCGGCCGGGGCGGCCAGCTCAGCCGGCGTGCAGCCCGTGGCCACCGCCGCGTTGAAGATTCTCGCGCCGTCCAGGTGAAATTTCATCCCCATCTCGTGGGCCAGCTCCCCGGCCTGGCGGGTGTACTCTGCGGTGAGCACCACCCCGCCGCAGCGGTTGTGCGTGTTTTCCAGGATCAGCAGCCGGGAGGTCGGATGGTGGACATCTTTGGCCCGCACCGCGTCGCGAATATCATCCAGTTCCAGCGTTCCGTCCGGCTGGTTGGGCAGCGTGTGCGGGAACACCCCTCCCAGTGCCGAAATGCCGCCCACTTCGAACAGGAAGGTGTGGCTTTTATCACCCATGATGGCCTCATCGCCGCGCTGGCAGTGAACCAGGGTGGCGATCAGGTTGCCCATGGTGCCCGAGGTGACCAGCAGTCCCGCCTCCTTGCCCATCTTCTCCGCAGCCAGCTGCTGCAGGCGGTTGACAGTCGGGTCTTCGCCGTATACATCGTCCCCCACTTCCGCAAGCGACATCGCGGTTCGCATTTCCGGCGTGGGCTGGGTGACGGTATCGGAGCGCAAATCGATGACCTTTTCCATGTTCGAATCCTCGTACGTGGGGAATAGATTTAGCGGCTGCGGGCTGCATTCAATGCGTGCAGTAGATCCGGCGGCAGGGGCGCTTCAAAGGTTCGCGGCTCCTTTTCGCCGGGCAGTGTGATCGTCAGACGGGCGGCGTGCAGAAAGTGCCGCTTCAGCGGCAGGCTGGGCTTGCGGCGGCCGTACACTTTATCTCCGGCGATGGGACAGCCCACAAAAGCCAGGTGCAGGCGGATCTGGTGGGTACGGCCGGTGAGCGGATGCGCCTCCACCAGCGTGTGCTCGGCCATGGATTCCAGCGTCAGGTACTCGGTCACCGCATCGCGGCCTTTCTTATCAGGCACAATCGCCATACGCTTGCGCTGGCTCGTATCCCGCCCGATGGCCGCTTCGATGCGGCCGGAGGGCGTCGGCGGAGCGCCGTCTACCAGCGCCAGGTACACCTTCTTGACCGTCCGCTGGCGGAACTGGTCCTGCAGCCAGCGGTGCGTGCGGTCGTCCTTGGCCAGCAGGATCAGGCCGGATGTGTCCTTGTCCAGGCGGTGGACAATCCCCGGCCGGCGCTCTCCCCCGATTCCTTCCATCTCAGGCGCATGGGCCAGCGCCGCGTGGACCAGCGTGCCGGTGTCATGCCCGGCAGCCGGATGCACCACCATCCCGGCAGGTTTATTCACCACCATCAGGCGCTCGTCTTCATAGACGATGTCCAGGGGGATCTTCTCCGGCACCAGGTCGGTTGGCTCCGGCTCCGGAATGGCTATGCGAATATCATCACCCGGCTCCAACAGGTACCCGGGCTTGGTGACCACCTTGCCCCGCACCACTGCTTTGCCGTCTTTGATCAGCGCTTGCAGCCGGGAGCGTGACTGATCCGGCAGCTGCCCGACCAGATACCGGTCCAGCCGCTCTTTGTCAGTTCCGCTGTAGACAAAATCGAAGGTTACGCCGCTCACCCGTTTTCCTCGATGTGTGTCGAAACGCCCGTTTCCTCATCCGCTTCGCCGGGTTCCGCCACCATGGCGGCAGCCCGCTTTTCCTGCAGCCAGACCGCCAGGATCAGCACCCCCACGCCAACCGTAATGCTGGCGTCGGCAATATTGAATACCGGGAAGGTGCCGATGTAAATAAAATCAGTCACGTAGCCCTGCGCCACCCGGTCGATCAGGTTGCCCACCGCCCCGGCCAGCTGAAGCCCCAGCGCCAGCCGCAGGAGCCAGTCCTCGCGCGCCACGCGGGGATAATAGACCAGGATGGCCACAGAAACGATGGCCGATAGCACGGCGAAGACCGGTCCCAGCCCCTGGAACATGCCAAAGGCGACGCCTGTATTCTGCCAGTTGACGATGCGCACAAAATCGGCCAGTGCAGGCCAGGGCGCCCACTGCGCTCCGAAGTCGAGTGTCTCCCGGACCCAGCTCTTGGTCAGCTGGTCGGCCAGGATGATCAGGCCGGAAAAGAGGAGTAAAGGCCCGTACGTGCGAATAAGATTCTTCAAAAAGCAAGCCTCCTGACGGCGCAGTCTTCAAGTACCGTATTGTAACAGCTAGTCTGCCTGTTCGCCATGAAGGTTCTACCCCGCTGCTCTGCCGGGGACGAACTGGCAAGCCTGAGCCGCCTGCAGGACCGCCCGGTGAAGCCCGTCCCAGGTCAGCTTTTCCGGTGTCCAGAGCAGGTGAGCCGGGCAGCCGCCGGTGCAGTCCGATGCGCCGAACCCGCGCACGGGAAAGGTCCAGCCGTCCCCCGACCGGGCCAGCGCCTGCAGCCAACGGCATTCCAGCCGCTCCGGGCCGGCATGCCACCAGGCCGCCTCCCAGCGGACCCATGGCCGCAGGTAGTCCAGGTGCCAGTGCGGGCGGCTGCTGCCCTCCAGGTGATGCCTCAGCCTGGCTTTCAGCCCGCCCGGCCCCAGCGCGGAGCCGGCATAAAGCAGTACACCCGGCTGGAAAGCAGCCATCCCCAGCCGGCCCACCGGTAGTTCCACCGGTCGGGACAGCCGCCCGGCCAGCACATAGGTTCCGGGCGCGGCGGGGATGGCTTCAAGCATGGTGACCTCATAATCCGGCGCGGGAAGTCAATCAACCACCCGCGCCGGTATTTGGACTTGATCAGGCTTTCTGAATGCCGATGGTCAGCGACTCGCCGTCGAACGTATCGCTCGCCGCTGCCTGGCCGGGTTCGGGCTGGCCGGCCCGCAGCTCGACCATCAACGTCTCAGACATGATGTAGTCCCGGAAGTCCTCGATGGCACGAGCCAGCTCCTCCGTCGCGCTGTAGGTGCAGCGGATGCGGTCCGCGATCTCGAAGTTGGCCTGTTTACGCAGGTCCTGCACCCGGCGGACCACTTCCCTGGCCAGGCCTTCGCGGACCAGCTCGGGAGTCAGGTCGGTGACCAGCGCAGCCAGGTACGGTCCTTCCGAAGCCACCGCGAACCCGGAGCGGGCCTGCAGGCGCACTTCCACTTCCTCCGGCAGGATCTCGTATACCTCGCCGTCCAGCGACACCTTGAGCGGCTGGCCTTCCAGCAGCGTCTTTGCCGCCGTCTCCGGGTCCTGCTCAAGGATAGCCTTGCGCAGTGAGGGGAACAGCTTGCCGTACTTCTGGCCCAGCTGCTTGGGCAGTGGGTTCAACGAGTAGGACACCGCTTCACCGGCAGCGGAAAGCGGGCGAATGTGCTTGACGTTCAGCTCATCCTCGAGGATGTCGTGGTAATCCTCCAACACGCGGGCCTCGTCCGCCGAGCCGACCGAGAAAGCGGCCTCAGCCAGCGGCTGGCGGACCTTGCGATTGGCCTTGTTGCGCGCCGCATGACCCACCGAAGCCAGCTTCATCACCAGCTCCATGTCACGGTTGAGCTTCTCGTCGATCACGCTCTCGTCGTACGTAGGCCAGTCGGTCAGATGCACCGAGATGGGCGCGTTCTCGTCCACCGAGCGCACCAGATTCTGGTAAAGCTCCTCCGCCATGAAGGGCATGGTCGGGGCGAGCAGCTTGCTCAGCGTGACCAGCGCCTCATACAGCGTGGCATAAGCGGCCTGCTTGTCGGTATCGGCCTCGCTCTTCCAGAAGCGGCGGCGCGAGCGGCGCAGGTACCAGTTGGAAAGCTGGTCGACAAAGGTTTCCACCGGCCGGGTGGCGCCCAGCACGTCGTAATTCTCCAGCGCCTGGGTCACGTCGCGCACCAGCGCGTGCAGGCTCGAGCGCAGCCAGCGGTCCAGCGGGCTGTAATCCGGCTTCACGCTCGGATCCGGCTTCCACTTGTCCAGGTTGGCGTAGGTCACCAGGAAGGAGTAGGTGTTCCACAGTGTAAGGGTAAAGTTGCGCACCACCTCGCTCACCAGGTCCGAGGAGAAGCGACGTTCCTGTCCCGGAGGGCTGGCGGTGTACAGGTACCAGCGCATGGCATCCGCGCCGTTTTCGTTGATCACCTCCCACGGGCTGACCACGTTTCCCCGCGACTTGGACATCTTCTGTCCCTCGCCGTCGAGGATCAGGCCCAGGCAGATCACGTTCTTGAAGCTGACGTTGTCAAACAACAGCGTGCTGATGGCGTGCAGCGAATAGAACCAACCACGGGTCTGGTCCACCGCCTCGCAGATGAAATCCGCCGGGAAATGAGCCTTGAACTCCTCCAGATTTTCGAAGGGGTAGTGCCACTGTGCGACCGGCATGGAACCGGAGTCGAACCACACGTCGATCAGCTCCGGCACGCGGCGCATCAGCCCACTGCAGTCCGGGCAGGCGAAGGTAATCTCATCGACGTACGGCCGGTGCATGTCCAGCCCGGTCAAGTCGCGCCCGGCTTTCTCGGACAGCTCCGCCACCGAGCCGACAGCATCCTGCCGGTGGCAGCTGTCGCACTCCCACACGGGCAGCGGGGTGCCCCAGTAGCGCTCGCGCCCCAGCGCCCAGTCGACGTTGTTCTCCAGCCAGTTGCCGAAGCGGCCGTACTTGATGTGCCCCGGGTACCAGTTGATCTCCTCGTTCAGTGCAACAAGACGTTCCTTGAAGCGGCTGGTGCGGATATACCAGGTCGGCCGGGCATAGTACAGCAGCGGGGTGCCGCAGCGCCAGCAGAAAGGATAGGTGTGGGTGTAGGTTCCCGCGCGGAAGAGCAGTCCGCGGGTTGCCAGGTCCTGGATGATGAAGGGGTCGGCATCCTTGACGAACTTACCGGCCCAGGGGCGCACGGCGGCGATGAAAGTCCCGTCCTCCGCCACGGTCTGCAGGATGGGCAGATCATTCTCCAGGCCGACATTCATGTCATCCGCGCCGAAGGCTGGAGCGATGTGCACCAGGCCGGTGCCGTCCTCGGTGCTGACGAAGCTGCCCAGCACCACGTAGTACGCCGGCTTTTCGGTGGGCAGGAAGGTGAACAGCGGCTGGTAGCGCTTTCCTTTGAGCTGGCGGCCCTTGAGACGCTCCACCACCTTCACCGGCTCCTCGCCGAACACGCTGCCCAGCAGCGCTTCCGCCAGGATCAGCTTCTCGGTGCCGCCTTCCGGCAGGGTGCGCTCGACGCGGACATAGTCGACATCCGCGCCGGCGGCCACGCACACGTTCGCGGGCAGCGTCCACGGCGTGGTGGTCCACACCAGCAGCGAGGTGTCCGGCTCGTCGACCAGCGGCATGCGCACGTACACCGAAGGGTCTTCCGCCTGCCGGTAGCCCTGGGCGACCTCATGATCGGAGAGCGGCGTGCCGCAGCGCGGGCAGTACGGGACCACTTTGAAGCCCTGGTAGAGCAGATCCTTGTCCCACAGCTGCTTGAGAATCCACCAGACGGATTCAATGTACTCGTTGGTATAGGTAATATACGCTTCGTCCAGGTCGACCCAGTAGGCGATGCGGTCGGTGAGCTTCTCCCATTCCTGGATGTACTCAAAGGCCGACTCGCGGCACAGCGCGTTGAACTTCGCAATGCCGTACTCTTCGATCTGCTGCTTGTTGGTGAACCCGAGCTTGCGCTCGACTTCAATCTCCACCGGCAGGCCGTGCGTATCCCAGCCGCCGCGCCGCGAGACGTGGTAGCCGCGCATGGTCTTGTAGCGGGGGAAGATGTCCTTGAAGGCCCGGGCCAGAACATGGTGCACGCCGGGGCGGCCGTTGGCGGTCGGCGGGCCTTCAAAGAAGACATACTCTTCATTCCCCTCGCGCTGGGCCAGGGATTTGTGGAAGATGTCGTGCGACTTCCAGTAGCGCAGAACACCTTCCTCCAACAGGGTCAAATTGAGCTTTGGTGATACAGGACGAAACATAAAATCTCCTTACATACCGGCTGAGGTAGCTGCAAAATAAAAACTCCCGTCCTGTCAGGGACGAGAGTCAAGATCTCGCGGTACCACCCTACTTCCCGCCAAAGGCGAGCACTCGGTCAGGCACGACCCGGCGTACCGGTGGATGCCTGCGCCCCGGATAACGGTGGGCGAGTCCGGCGCACTTACTGGCGGGAACTCCCGCGTTCAGATTGCAACTCCGGAAGGATTTTCCGCCTGCGGGTCTTGCCCGGCTCACACCATTTCCAGGCTCGCTGTCAGCGCCTTGCAGGCGTACTCGTTTCCATCAGCGCTTTTCGCGTATAGAGTGCCCAAATTATGACACATGCCCGGCGCGAAGTCAATAGTTCAGCGGTGCGCCGTCACCCCAACCCTCGGGCACATGCTCTCCACCGGGCAGGTGGAGCACTTCGGCCGACGCCAGGTGCAGATGTGCTTCCCGAAGGGCATGCCGATCTGGTTGATCTCCACCCAGTATTCTTTCGGCAGCACCTCTTCCAGCGCCCGGGTGGTCATCTCCGGCGAGCGTGTTTGAATATAGCCCCAGCGGTTGACCACCCGGTGCACGTGAGCGTCCACGCCGATGAAGGGCATCCCGCAGGCGATCGCCAGGGCCAGGTGCGCGCACTTTATCCCCACCCCCGGCAGGGCGGTCAGCGCTTCAACCTCGCAGGGCAGCTCGCCGCCGTAGTTTCGCAGCGCCAGCCCGGCGATCTCCTTCATCTGGCGGGCCTTTCGCTCTGAAAACTGGCTGGGGCGGATCAGCGCTTCGATCTGCTCAACCTCCAGCGCGTCCAGCTGCTCCGGCGTGCGCGCGGCAGCGAACAGCGCCCGGGACCGGATCAGGGTGACTTCATCCAGCGTGCGAATGGAGATGATGCAGGCCAACAGCATCTCAAACACCGAGCGGTAGCCCTCCTCGGCCAGCTCAAACATGGCCGCCTTCGGGTACGCCTGCATGCGCTCCCGGATACGGTCCATCGCCCGGTGGATGTCAAACGGCTCTGAGGGCATGTTTCCTCCCCCCTCCCCCGGCCGCGGCCTGGATGCTGGCTACCAGTCTTCGGCCAGAATCTCCTCGCGCTTGCGCCGGTATTCGCTTTCGGTGATCAGCCCGTCCTGGCGCAGCTTCTCCAGGCGGCGCAGCTTTTCGTCAAAGGGAAGCTCTCCGCCAGCCTGTCCGGCCCCCAGGGCGTCCTTCAGCCCGGCCTCTTCCACCGCATCCTGCAGCATGCCCCCGGCCATGCGGGACCACGGCTCGACGTCTCGCCGCGCCTGCTGCGGGTCGAGCACAACGCCGGATCCAGCCAGCCCGCGCGCTCCAATCGAGCGCAGAAATGCGCCGAAGACGATTAAGCCCATGCCGATCAAAGCGCGGGCCATCATCCCTTCCATGCTCGGGAACCCGCCGCCGAAGGCAACAAAGAAGTTGGAAAGGAAGACCAGGAAGCCGATGCCCATCAGCCCCATGCCCAGATAGTAGGCGGCTTTTCGGTCTGGTGAAACGTCTCGAGTGGGTTCGCCCATTCGTTACTCTTTCTGCAGAATGTCCTGCTCCGTAATCACACCGTAGAACAGCGGCAGCGGCTCCACAGGCTCCGCTGAGAACTGGTGGGCCGCCAGCAGGCGTTCGACCGCTGCGTCCAGCTTTTCCTGCGAGCTGGCGTGCACGGTGAACAGCGGCTGGCCCTGCTCCACACGGTCCCCCACCTTGCGGTGGACGACAATCCCGACCGCCGGATCGATCGGGTCGCCTTTCTTGACCCGCCCGGCCCCCAGCTGAACCGAGGTTTCGCCCACCTCGCGGGCGTTGATGACAGCCAGGTAGCCGCTCTGCGGGGCGGGAACGATTTCCTTCAGCGGCGCTTCTGGAAGGCGGTCGGGTTCCTCCACCACGCGCACGTCGCCGCCCTGCGCCTGAACCAGCTGCTTGAACCGCCCCCAGGCCTGCCCGCTGACGAGCGCCTCTTCAGCCTTTGCGCGGGCCTCGTCCAGGCTGCCGGCCTTGCGGCCCAGCATGAGCATATGCGCGGCGGCCACCAGGCAGTGCTCGCGGAAGTCCTCCGGCCCGCCGCCGTGCAGCGTGTCGATCGCCTCGCGCACTTCCAGCGCGTTCCCCACCGCGTTCCCCAGCGGCTGGTTCATATCCGACAGCAGCGCGATGGTCTGCCGGCCGCTGCGCTGGCCGATGGCGACCATCAGGCGGGCCAGCTCACTGGCCGAGTCAAGCGTCTGCATGAAGGCGCCCAGCCCGACCTTGACGTCCAGCAGGATGGCCTGCGCCCCGGCGGCAATCTTCTTGCTCATGATGGAAGAAGCGATCAGCGGGATGGAGGGTACCGTGCCGGTCACGTCCCGAAGAGCGTACAGCTTGCCGTCCGCTGGAGCCAGCTCGCCGGTCTGACCGGTCAGCACCATGCCGTAGCGCTTCAAATGATCCAGGAATTCTTCACGGGATAAATTCGTGCGAAAGCCGGGGATGGACTCGAGCTTATCCAGCGTGCCGCCGCTGAATCCCAGCCCGCGGCCGGACATCTTGCCCACCGGCAGCCCGCAGGCAGCCACGATCGGCTCGACCACCAGCGTGGTCTTGTCTCCCACGCCTCCGGTGGAGTGCTTGTCCACCGCCAGCGGCACCACCCCGGACAGGTCCAGCACTGTGCCGGAATGGGCCATGGCCAGGGTCAAATCGGTTGTCTCCTGAGCGCTCATTCCGTTGAGCAGGACCGCCATTGCCCACGCCGACACCTGGTAGTCAGGGATCTCTCCGCTGGTAATCCCCCGCACGAAGAACTCGATCTCCTCCCGGGTCAGCTCCAGCCCGTCCCGTTTCTTCACAATGATGTCAACCGCGCTCATGCGTTCTTCCTTTCTGGTTCCACCACATCCGGCCGGCAGCATCCTGCCACCTCTCGAGCGCGCTGACCGGCCCTCTGGAATGATTATACCCAAAGGCGAACAGGCCGGTCCCTTCCACGGGACGGCCTGTGAGGGATTAAAAAGGCCTTCCGCCGTTTACACGGAAGGCCCCGGGGATTACTCGTTCTGCGTGTTCTTCTTCAACAGGATGACCACCTTGCGGTTGGGTTCATCACCCGTGCTTTCGGTGTACACGCCGGGATGATCGCGCAGCTCCAGGTGCACCAGGCGGCGCTCATTGGCTGGCATGGGCTCCAGAGTCTGCTTGCGGCCGGTGTGCAGCGCCTGCTCGGCCATGCGGCGGGCCAGGATGCGGATCTGGCGCTCGCGGCGGGCGCGGTACCCCTGCACGTCGATGCTCATCGGAACCCAGCGCCCCAGCTCCTTGCTGACGATCAGGCTGGCGATGTACTGCAGCGCGTTCAGCGTCTCCGAGCGGCGGCCGATCAGGATGCTCAGGTCTTCACCACGGATTTCGACCATGACCAGCTCTTCGTCGTTTTCGTCCACCGGCTCGACCACTGTGGCGCTGACGTCCGCCCGGACCTTCATTTTCTCCAGCAGCTCCGTCACCACCTGCTGCGCCACGCGCAGGGCTTCCCGGGTGGCTTCGCTGGCGGCGGATTTCTCTTCCTGAGCTTCCGCGGCAGGTTGAGCGGGCTTCGTTTCACGTTTCGGCTCTGCAGCGGCCGGGGCCTGGGCCTCCGCCGCCTGCTCCACAGGCTGCTGTTCAACCTGGGGAGCAGGGGGCTTGATGGTCAGGCGCACCCGGGCCTGGCGGCTGCCCAGCCCAAACAGGCCGCGGCTGCCCTGGTCCAGGATATCCACATCCACAGCATCGAAGGATAAACCTAACTGACTCAGTCCGCGATCGATGGCTTCTTCTACGGTTGGTGCGATGATCTCAAGGGTCGTTTTCTCAAAACTCATTCGATTGCCTCACGGTGCCATTCATTTTGCGGTCGCGTTTTTTCGCGAAGGCAAAAGGTTCTTCAGGTTTGCCTTGCCGAGCAGCGCGTACTGGAGGATCCCAATCAGGTTGGAGGTCACGAAATAAATGGCCAGGCCCGAGGCCAGCGAATAAGCAATCCAGCCCATCAGGAAGGGCATGTATATGTTCATCATGCCGGTCATCTGGGAGGTCTGATCCTTCGGATTGGTGGAGGGCGGCGTGATCAGCCGCTGCTGCACCCAGGTGGTGACCACCACGATGATGGTCAGCAGGGGAATACCGAAGCTGAGACCGGGAATGAAAATCCGCTCAGGCTGCGAGAGGTCCATCCACAGAAAATCGCTGTTCAACGGGATCAACATGGAAAGGTCCAGGAAACCGCTGTACACGCGCCGGGTCAGGTTGAACAGTTCAATCGGCGTGTTGGCCAGGGAAAGGATGATCGCCTGGTACAGGCCGATGATGATCGGGAATTGGATCAGGGTCGGCAGACAGGAGGCGAAGGGATTGATGCCCAGCTCTTTGTAGAGCCGCATCTGTTCCTGCGCCAGCTTTTCTCTGTCGTTCTTGTACTTCTCCTGAATCTTCTTCCACTCCGGATTGTTGTTCAGCTCCTGCACCGCCTGACTGCCCTTGATCTGCTTTGCCATCAGCGGATGGGTGATCAGGCGGATCAAGATCGTGAACAGAATGATGGCGATGCCAAAATTCTGCCCGATCAGGTTGTAGATGAACAACAAAACGTTAATAAACGGGTTGATGATGAGAGCGTCCCACATAGTAACCTGCGCTTACTCCGGGAGTGCGAACGTCCAGGCCAGGGCGCCGGAAGGTTCCAGTGCCACCAGCAAGTTATCCCCCCCGACAACGCCAACCACCAGACGGTCTTCGCTGGTGATCGGACCATTATAGAGTGTACCATTAACCCCCGGGTAAACCCACTGGCGGGCGCCGTCGAAGGTCATGGCGAAAAGGCCGTTTTTCTGGGTGGCGAAGACGACACTGCTGCCAGAAACGGTCGGCCGGCCGATGACGGAGACCTCGCCGAGGTCCTGCGACCAGCGCTGCGCGCCGTCAGCGGCGGACAGGGCGTACACATTGCCGTCCAGATCACCCAGGTACAGGCTGCCCTCGGCAAGAGCCGGCTGGGTCCACAGCGAGTGCTCCAGCTGGACCCGCCATTTCACACTGCCGGCCTCCGGATTGACCGCGATGACCTCGTTGCCCAGGGTGGCCACGTACAGGGTACCTTCCTCGTCCACTGTGGGCGAGTAGATCACCGCGCCGCCCAGGTCCAGCGACCAGAGCAGGCTGCCGTCATGCAGGTCCAGCGCGTAGAGGTTGTGGTCCATCGAAGCCTGGTACACGGTCTCCCCGTCCGAGTAGGGCTGGCTCCACAGCGCCTGGCAGGTGGCAAAACGCCACTTTTCGTTGCCGTTCATGTCCAGGGCATACAGGTTGTGGTCGGCGTTGGGGGCCAGAATGGTGTCTTCGACCACGAAGGGGCTGGCGACCCAGCGGCCTGAGGCCCCGGTGAAGGTCCAGCGCTCCGCCCCGCTGGCGGCATCCAGCGCCACCAGGGTATTGCGGTAGTCGCCGGCGATCACCAGGCCATCCGACTGCACGGGGGCCGCGAAGAAAGTCCGGGCGTTGTTGGGTTCCGACGGGTAAGCCCAGATCAGCCCTCCCGTGGCGCCGTTGATGGCGTAAATCCGCGTACCGTAAGCGGCGTACACCACTCCGTCCGGGGACGATATGCCAGGCCAACTGGTGGTTGCAAGCCGAGCGCCGCATCCGGTCAACAGGCTGGCGATGATGATGATCAAGAGCAGGGAATAGAGTTTCTTAGTTTTCATTAGCTGCTTTGCGTGCGTACTGCTGTCAGGTTCTTTCATCAGGATTGTACTTCCGAGTGCCCGTGACCGATCCGCTCCGGGACCGGATCATAACCACCCGGATTGAAGGGGTTGCAGCGCAGGATGCGCCAGATGGTTAGCGGCAATCCCCGCAGCACGCCGTGCCGGTAGATGGCCTGATAACCGTAGTGTGAACAACTGGGGTAAAACCTGCAGGTGTTGGGTGCCAGAGATGGAGACACGAACTTCTGGTACAGGCGGATGAGTCCCAGCAGTACCCACTGTGGCGCGGTCGTGATCGTAAAGGGTAGATCACGCAGGCGCGGTTCATCCGGGTACTCATTCACATTCATTGTTACCACCTTTGACCGCCAAAACTCCAGCGCGGTGTAACAACTGGCGGACAGCCTCTTTCAACTGGGAATAATCAACGGATACGATCGGCGCGCGTGCCAGAAACAGCAAATCCCAACCTGGTTGGATTTCGGGCAGCAGCTCCTGGAGGGAAGCTCGCAGACGTCTCTTGGCCTTGTTTCGTTGTACGGCTCCGCCGACGGAACGGCTGGCTGTCACCCCTAGCCGTAGACCAGTCTCGCCGTCGGGATGTGGATGGGCCAGTAACACTACAAGCGGGTGGGCATAGGATTTTCCACAACGCCGCACCCGCTTTATATCGGAAGACCGGGTCAGGCGAAACCTGCGTTTCACCCATCAACCTGTCCTGAAGCATTCAGCCAACCGGGGTTCCGATGCAACAGACCGGCTGGTATGAGCGAAATTAACTCCACCGCACTTTCTTCACGTGGTTGTTCTTGGTGACCGACAGGCGGTGGCGGCCCTTAAGGCGGCGGCGCTTCAACACCTCGCGGCCATCGCTGGTGGCCATTCTGGCCCGAAAACCGTGCACGCGGACGCGGCGGCGAATTTTCGGCTGGTAAGTCCTCTTGGTGCTCATGAACTACTCTTTCCTTTCAGAAGGGTAATACAATGTAAAACATAGCGACGGGCAATTATACCGCATCGCGGTGACCCGGTCAACCAAAAGCCGCCCTGACAGGCTTTTTTCAGGCCGTTCTCCCCTCAAACAGCTGCATCAGCTCGCGCGCGCCTTCCGGATCGGTGACTGCCAGCACTTCGTCACCCTCCTCGAAGACCGTCATGCCGCGCGGAACAATCACCTCCCCCATGCGGATGATCCCGGCGATCACACAGCGAGCCGGCAGGTTTAAATCCTTAATCGCCACACCGATGGCCGGCGCGCCCGGCGGGATTTTCTCCTCCACCAGCGAGTAATTGCCCCGGCGCAGCTTGATCAGGGTCATCATATCGCCCAGCGACATCTCCTCTTCGATGATGCTGGTGATAATTTCCGCCTGGTTCACCGCGACATTGACGTGGAACAGCTCGTTGAACAGCCATGCGTTGCGCGGGTTGTTCACCCGTGCGATGGTGCGCTTGACATTGTACTTGCGCTGCGCCAGGTAGCACACCACCAGGTTGACTTCATCCGAGGTTGTCGCCGCGGCCACCACGTCCGCCCGGGCAATCCCGGCCTGCTCCAGCACGTCCGAGACTTCCGGCTTACCCTCCACAATCACCTCCGTGGGAAGTTCTTTGTGGATGCGCCCCAGGATGTCGCGACGCGACTCAATCAGGCGAATTTCATGGTTCTGGTTCAACAGGATTTTCGCCAGCTGGCTGGCCGTGCGTCCGCCGCCTGCAATCAATACAAACATGCTAGCCCTCCTCGGTGGCAAACAATCGGTTCCGCAGCCGCTCGATCCCGCCCATTAGCGCGCTGACCTGCAGGATATCGCCCTTTTCCAGGACCGTGTGAAAAGCAGGCAGGAAGGCGCGCCCGCCGCGCGTGACTGCCGTGGGCAGCACGTCATCGCTGTCGATCAGCTCCCGGAGCTGGCGCCCGTGCCAGCGTTCCGGAACGACCACTTCGTAGATCTCCACCTCGCCGTTGCCCGAGGAGAACACCGCGCGCATCTCACCGTGGTGAAGCATCTCCTCAATCCGCTGCGAGCCCCAGCTGGTCGCGCTGACCACTTGAAGGCCGAAGATCTCGTAAAGTTCGAGGGTATCCGGGTCAAAGTTGCGTGCGACCACGACGGGAACGTTGAACACCGAGCGAGCAACGTGGCCGACGACCGCGTTGAGCGCGTCGCTGTCGGTCACCGCGGCCAGGGCATCGGCGTGCTCAATCCCGGCCCGCTCCAGCGTATCCCGGGCGAGCGCATCACCTTCGATGATGCGGCCTCTGTAATCATCCGGCAGCTTGTTGAACGCCAGCGGATTGATGTCCACCACGGCCATGCGAATATCCGGCCGCTGGGAAAGACGGTAAGCCAGGTCCGCTCCCAGACGACCACAGCCGACAACAATGATATTCATGGAACGACACCTTTCTTCCAGTCCAGCTAATCCACCTGGTACGGCACGCTGGTGATCACGATCCCGCGCCGGAAGAGCAGCGCCCAGCGCAGCGTGAGCGCCGTCTGTGTGTGCAGGAGGTTGGCCCAAAAATGCCGGGGCACAAATTCGGGCACGACGATGGTGATCACCTCGTTGGGCTGCCGCGTGGCATCGATGGTATCAATGTACTCCAGCAGCGGCTCCAGGAAGGTACGGTATGGTGATTCCAGGATCACCAGACGCACACCGTCTCCCCAGTCCAGCCATTTTTCCTGCAGGCGCTCGGTTTCCTCCGGGTCAATGGAGACGTGCACCGCAGTGATGTCATCCGACAGGCGTCGGGCGTAGCTGAGCGCCCTCAGCGTGCCGCGGTGAACCCCGCCAAGGGGCAGCAGTACCCGGTGGCGGACAATTCGCGGCGGAGCGCCGTAGTCCTCCAGGGAAAGCTGCTCGGCCAGGCGGCGGTAATGGGCGTTGATTCGCGAGAAAAGCAGCACAAGCGCCGGAATCAGCAGGATCACCACCCAGGCTCCATCGACAAACTTGGTGATGGCGAAAACGAAGACCACCACCAGAGTCAGCAGCGCGCCGATGCCGTTGAGGATCATCTTTCCGCGCCAGCGCGGGTCGTAGCGAAGCACCGACCCGGCTTCGCGCACCTCCTCGCCGGGACGCAAATGGCCCACCTTCCACCAGCGGCGGGCCATGCCGGTCTGCGAGAGCGTGAAGGAGAGGAACACCCCGATGGCGTAAAGCGGCATCAGCCGGGTTACGCTGGCCTGGAAAATCACGATCAGGGCTGCGCCGAGGAAAGCCAGCGCCACGATGCCGCGGGAATAAACCAGGCGGCTGCCGCGGAAGGCGAGCTGGCGCGGCAGGAAGCCGTCAGTTGCCTGAATGGCGCTCAGGCGCGGGAAGCCGGCGAAGGCTGTGTTGGCCGCCAGGAAAAGGATGACCGACGTGCCGGCGATCACCAACAGGTAGAGGAAGTTCGCATCGGAGAACACCGTCCGCGCCAGCTGTGAGATCACCGTCTCCTGTTCTGAAGGCACCGCACCGATCGGCCCGACCAGGAAGCTGATGCTGAGGAACATCGACCCCAGAATGGCGATCATCCACAGCAGCGTGATGCCGGCGTTGCGGCTGCGCGGCTCCTTGAAGGCGGTGATGCCGCTGGAGATGGCTTCGATACCGGTCATGGCCGCAGTACCGCTGGAAAAGGCGTGCAGGATCAGGAACGGCCCGATCATCGCGGCCTCACCGAAGGAATGCATCTCCGGAGGATTTACCACCGTCCCCAGCGTGCCGGTGAAGTAGCGGAACAGCCCCACACCGATGGTGATGAACATCATGATGACAAAAAAATAGCTGGGAATGGCGAATGCCGTGCCGGATTCTTTCACCCCGCGCAGGTTGATCAACATGACCAGCAGCACCATGGCCACACCGATCTGCACTCGCCAGGGGAATAGGTCCGGGAAGGCTGAGGAAATCTGCGCCACGCCGGAGGAAATGGACACGGCCACAGTGAGCACATACTCGGTCAGCAGGGCTGCCCCGGCCACCATGGCCGCCTTGCTGCCCAGATTATCCCGGGAGACGATGTAGGCCCCTCCTCCCCCGGGGTAGTTGTAGATGGTCTGCTCGTAGGAGATGGTCACCACCACCATCAGGATCACGATGGCGATGGAGATCGGGAAGGTATAACCCAGCGCGGCTGCTCCGGCGGCCGCGAGGATGATCATGATTTCCTGGGTGGCGTAAGCCGTGGAAGACAAAGCGTCGGACGCAAATATCGCCAGCCCCAGCAGCTTGCCGATGGTCTGGTGCGGCGCGTCAGCGGTGGGGAGCGGACGCCCGATCAGCCAGGTTCGCCAGGAGCGGCGCGGCGCCTGCACCTGGGTCCGGTGCAAGACAGTGGCCCCGTTCTTGTCTTCAATGTTCATCCTGACCTGCTTATACTTCCTGGATCTTCTTGATTACCTCAACAAAGCCACGGATGATATCAAACCCGGTTTGGCTCGTCAAGAATTTTGGATATCCAGGCCGAATTATTGACTATATGGCTAGTATTATAGTCCTTTCCATGCGCCCCGGCAGATCGACTGAACGAGAAGGTACGTGTCTTCTCCCGAGGTGCGGCAGGGCGCCCCTGTTTTCTCTATAATGGTAGGCAGCAGCAGTAACCGGGCGGATGCAAGCCATCAAGGAGGGTGTATGTCCAGCGAAATCCACAAACCCACCCGCGTCGCGGTGGTCGGCGCCGGCAACGTTGGCGCCTCGTTTGCCTTTCAATTACTGGTCACCGGTCTGGCCAGCGAGATCGTGCTGATCGACGCCAACCGGAAGAAAGCCGAAGGGGAAGCCATGGACCTCAACCATGCCGCTCCTCTGACCCATTCCAGCCGCATCTGGGCCGGCGACTACGCGGACACCGCCGGCGCGGCCATAACCGTGATCACCGCCGGCTCGGCCCAGCGTCCCGGGGAGACCCGGCTTGACCTGGCCCAGCGGAACACAGAAATCTTCCGCTCCATCGTCACCGAGGTGGTCAAGAACAACCCCAACGGCATCATCCTGGTGACCACCAACCCGGTTGATGTGCTCACCTACGCCAGCCTGAAGTTTTCCGGCCTGCCTAAAAACCAGGTGCTCGGCTCCGGCACGGTGCTGGATACGGCCCGCTTCCGCTATCTCCTCAGCCGCCGCTTCGGCGTCGACCCGCGCTCGGTGCACGCCCACATCATCGGCGAGCACGGTGACAGCGAGGTGCCGGTCTGGTCGCTGGCCAACATCGCCGGGATGCGCATCCCGGAGTACTGCGCGGCCAACAATCTGGGCTGCGTCCAGGAAGAACTGGAGGACATCTTCCGGCAGACGCGCGATGCGGCCTACGAGATCATTGAACGCAAGGGAGCCACGTATTACGCCATCGCCGCAGGGCTGACGCGCATCGTCGAGGCCATCCTGCGTGACCAGTCCAGCGTGCTCTCCGTGTCCAGCCTGATCGAGGACTATTACGGCATCAACGATGTGTGCCTGAGCCTGCCGACGCTGGTCGATGCGGGCGGCGTGGAAAAAGTGATCCGATTGAACCTGGATGAGCGGGAAGTGCACGGTTTGCAGGAATCCGCCCGCGTCCTGCGCCAGACCATCGAAAGCCTGGGCATCGGATAGGATCTCAAGGAATACCTGCTCGCACAAAAAAACCTCCGGAGACAGATCTATCCGGAGGTTTTTACCGATACGGTCCTTCGGTCCTGCAGGATCACGCCGCGCATCCCCTCCAGGTCACTTTCCTTCAGGACGACGCGGCTGATCTGATTCCACAGCGGCCGGTCCGCGGCGCTGAACACCCGCAGGTAGTGATCGGTCAGCCCGCTCACCGCCCAGGTCCCGTCCTCCAGCGGTGTTTCGGATTCCCACAGCACCTCGACCTCAGCGCCCAGGAAGCGCTCCTGGAAGCGCAGCTGTGCGTCGACGAACAGCCTTCTCACCTCAGCGTTGCGCTGCTTGCGGATCTCCTTGGGCACCTGACCGGGCAGCCGGCCCGCCGGAGTCGCCGGCCGGGGTGAATAGGTGAACACATGCCCGCCGGCGAACTGCATGCGCTCGATGAACGCCATGCTCTCGGCGAACTCGGCATCCGTCTCGCCGGGGAAGCCGGTGATCACATCCGTGGTAATCGCCATATCCGGCGCAGCCCCGCGGGCCAGGTCCAGCAGTGCGGCGTACTCGGCCGGGGTGGTCTTGCGCGCCATGCGCCGCAGCGTGGCCGCGCTGCCCGACTGCAGCGGCAGGTGCAGATGGCGGCACATGCGCGGGTTTTCCCACAGGCGGAAGAAATCCTCATCCAGATCCCAGGGTTCCAGCGAGGAAAGCCGAACCCGCTCGACGTCCGTTTCGTCCAGGATGGCCTGAACCAGGTACTGCAGGCGGCGGGGCTGCTCCAGGTCCTTGCCCCAGCCGCCCAGCTGCACGCCGGTCAGCACCACCTCACGGGAGCCGCCTTCACGGGCGGAGAGGACATCCGCCAGTACCTCGGCCACCGGCCGGCTGCGGCTGCGTCCGCGGGCCACCCGGGTGATGCAGAAGGTGCAGTGATTGTCGCAGCCGTCCTGCACCTTGATGAAGGCCCGGGTGCGCGCATGGCTGCCGGGCAGCGGCTCGCGCGCCAGCGGTTCCTCATCGAAGGCCTCTGTGGGCAGATCCAGGAAATCAAAGACCAGCTGGTCCTTGTCCATGTTGGGGACCACCCGCACCACATTCGGCAGATCGGCGGCCGCGTCCGGCTCCAGCGTCGACCAGCAGCCGGTCAGGATGATCTGCGCATTGCCAGCCCGGGCTGCCTGGCGGATCTTCTGGCGCGAATCGGAGGCCGCCTCACGGGTGACCGCGCAGGTGTTGACCACCACCAGGTCAGCCCGTTCGGGCGAATCTACAATCGTATGCCCGGCAGCGCGGAACTGTCGGGCGTAGCGTTCAATTTCACTCTGATTTAATCGACAGCCGATGCTGTCCAGAAAAACGTTCATATACCACTAAGGCTGCAGTACCACAAAATTGTCAAACAGGATATCCACGCCCGGTTCGGAGAATGCGCCCGCCACCAGGCCAATATCTCCTTCAGTGAAGGCGTCATCGATAGCTTCGGCCACCAGTTGATCGTTGATGGAGAAGGTCAGGCGGTTACCGCTGCACTCAGCCCGCAGGTGATTGGACGCCTGCCCCTGCAGGATGGCATCCTCAAACTCAAGCGTTTCCGCGCTGATCACCTGGTAATCGCCCTGCTCCACTTTCACGATCCCGGCGTACCCGTCACTGCTGGCCATGAAGGCGTAGAAGTTGTCCTCGTCCTGATAGCGGCAAAGGATGCCGAAATCGTTGTCCATCGGCCCGTTCTTCATGGTCGCCAGGACCTCCACGCGCACATCCCGGTACCAGCGGCCGGGCAGCGACCAGAAATCATGGGCTGGTTTGTTAATAATGAAGCGCAGCCCGCCCTCGTGATAGGCGATGACCGAGTCATCCTCGATCAGCGTTCGCCAGCCGCTGCGCGGGTCGCTGAAATCATCCTCGAAGAGGATGGTTCCCGGCTCTGCCTGCTGAGCGAAAGCCGCCGAAATCCACGGTGTACCGCAACCGGTCAGTGCCACGCTGCAGAGCAGCCCGATGAGCAAAGCTGACGAAAGTTTTCGCATCGAGGGGCTCCCGAACCTTACCTCCAGACGCCCGCGAATTGGAGCAATCTTGGTTATTTTAGCACAAATAAGGCAAGTACAGGGGGGACCGCCAGTTGTATCCCCCATTTCGGTCCAGGAAAACCCGAAAAATCGACGCTGCAGACGATACGATATATCGGAATTATCAACCCGGCACACCGAATTCACGCCCAATGGACAAACCATTACTTTACAGGTTTGTAATGTGACGTATTGCGCCCGGATTGGTGACTATCCGCACCCTGAGAACAGGGCAGACGGCTCCCCGCTGGCCGATCCCCCGGCTTGACAGCTGCCTGAAGGCATGATAACCTAACGCCGTTTCCGGTCACTTGTTCCCCCTAAATACAATTGACCGACGTCCAGTTCCTATTCATTTAGATGGAGTACAGCATGTCTGAACGTTTTGTTGGAACCGTAAAGTGGTTCAACCCTGCGAAGGGTTACGGGTTCATCGGCCGCGATGGTGGCGAGGATGTCTTTGTTCATTTCTCCGCCATCCAGATGGAAGGCTATCGCCAGTTGAAGGAAGGTCAGCAAGTAGAGTTTTCGATTGAACAGGGCCCGAAGGGACTTCAGGCTGCTTCTGTCATCGCTATCGACTAATTTCTGCGAATAACTGAATATTTTCGAGCCGCCTTTTGGCGGCTCGACTTATTTAAGCTCAACGGAGGAACACGTCCGCCAGCAGCTTGGCGTACTCCAGCCCGGTCACCTTCCAGCCCTCCGGCCGCAGCCACCAGGTGAGCGGGCGGTACCAGTGGTCCCGGGCAGCGCGGACGATGATCTCCTCCTCACCGCCGGAAAACACGCTGCGGTATATCCAGCGGACACGCAGCGTGTGGTAGGGATCAGTCACCACAATCGCCGACCCCAGCCTGTACTGCCGCAGCACGTCTTTCACCCGCCCGGCCTCTTCCCGGGTGCTGTCGGCCGCCTGTCGGGTGAACAGTATCGCGTCCGCGGGAATGCCCTGATCGATCAGCTCCCGGGTGATCAGGTCCAGGTAAGCCTGCTGTGATCCGTCCACCTGCTCCCCGGTGTCCGTCAGGATCAAATACTTCGCATACCCGTCCCGGATCAGGCGGATGGCTTCATCCTGACGGACTTCATCACCGCCGGAAAGCAGGACAACGGCATCCGCCCCCTCCAGCGGATCCGGCGCAACCAGCAGCGCGCCCGCGGCGATCAGGAGCACGACCGCCGCCAGCGGCAGCGCGATCAAGACCCACCGGATACGCCTGCGCGAGGACTTGACAGGCGGGCTGTATCGATCCCCGGTCATCAGCGCTGGCTGAACACCCGGCGCATGCGCTCCAGCGCTTCCTCCAGCACGGAGCGCGGGCAGCCGAAGTTCAGCCGGGCAAACCCCGCCCCTTCCTTCCCGTAATAAGTGCCTTCGGAAAGCGCCACCCGGGCTTGCCTGAGGAAATACTTGCCCGGCGGGTCTGGCAGCTGCACACCGCGGAAGTCCAGCCAGGCCAGATAGGTGCCTTCCGGCACGGTGACCCGCACCCCGGGCAGTTCTTCCGTCACGAACTTCACCAGGAAGTCGCGGTTGGCCTCCAGATAAGCCAGCAGAGCCTCCAGCCATGGCTTGCCCTGCGTGTAAGCTGCATGCGCGGCCACCTGGCCCAGCAGGTTCACATGCCCGACCAGCCCCTGCGTCGCGCCCATCACCTGCCGGCGCAGTTCGGGGTTGGGGATCACCGCGTAGGATGCGACCAGCCCGGCGATGTTGAACGTCTTGCTGGGCGACATCAGCGTGACCGTATGGCGGGCGATCTCCTCATCCAGCGAGGCGATGGGCGTATGCCGGTTCCCGGAGTACACCAGGTCGCAGTGGATCTCGTCCGAGCAGATGGTCACCCCTCGGCGCAGGCAGATCTCCGCCATCCGCTCCAGCTCCATCCGGGTGTAGACCCGCCCGACCGGGTTATGCGGGTTGCACAGGATGAACAGGCGCGTGTCGTCCGTCATGGCCTGCTCGAAGGCGTCGAAATCCACCTCGAAGCGCCCGTCCGGCCCCTGCACCATGGGAGCATCGTGCCGGACCCGGCCGGCGTTTTCCGGAGCCGTGAGGAAAGGCGGGTAGATGGGCGTCTGGATCAGCACGCCATCCCCGGGCTGGCCGATGGCATGCGCCACCAGGTTGATCCCCGTGACCACACCCGGAAGCAGCACGATATCCTCCTGGCGCACCTGCCAGCCGTGACGCTCCGCCAGCCAGGCCTGGATGGCCTCGATCAATACCGGCATGTCCGTGGGATAGCCGAAAACGCCGTGCGCGGCCCGCTCCTGAATGGCGCGGATAACCGGCTCTGGCGAAATGAAGTCCATGTCAGCCACCCACAGGGGCAGCACATCCTCCGGGTACTGCAGCCACTTGATGCTTTCCGAGTGACGCCGGTCCGGCAGGAAATCAAAAAGTTCAGCCAATTCTGGATAGGGGTGAATCATCAGGGAAATATCCTCCGTGCTGGATTATACAGCATTCAATTCTGAGGTTTCTCGAGGAAAACTGTTATACTGATTAATTGTAATAATGCCGATACAAGTACAGGAACACCCGACAATGCCAACTCTCAAGAAACCGCAGCTGATTCTCCTGACCGCTGACCAGTGGACCGATTACGAACTGCTCGATTCCGGCAACGGGCTGAAGCTCGAGCGCTACGGCCCCTACCGGCTGGTCCGGCCGGAAGCGGAGGCCATGTGGCAGCCCGGCCTGCCTCAGAAAGAGTGGGATCGGGCGCACGCGGTGTTCAAAACTACCGGTGAGGAGCACGGCGGTCACTGGGAGGCCAAAGATGACCTGCCGGCGCGCTGGGCCATCGAGTACAAGGGCCTGCGCATGTGGGTCCAGCTGTCAGCCTCGCGGCATGTGGGCGTTTTCCCGGAACAGGCCAGCCAGTGGGACTGGATTACCAATATCGTTCGGGCCAACCGGCGGCCGCTTAAGGTGCTTAACCTGTTTGGCTACACCGGGCTGGCTTCGCTGGCTGCCAGCCGGGCCGGTGCGGAAGTAACCCATGTGGACGCCTCCAGGAAGACGGTGAACTGGGCCAGAGAAAACCAGCTGCTTTCGAACCTTGTCGACCGGCCGATCCGCTGGATCATCGACGACGCGGTAAAGTTCGTCCAGCGCGAAACCCGCCGGGGCAATCAATACGACGGCCTGATTCTGGACCCGCCCAAATTCGGACGCGGTCCCAAAGGCGAGGTCTGGGAGTTCTACAAACTGCTGCCGGACCTGCTGGATACATGCCGAAAGGTGCTCAGCCCGCAGGCACAGTTCGTGGTGCTGACCGCCTATGCCGTCAAAGCCTCGCCGATCACCCTGCATTACGCCGTGCAGGAGATGATGTCCGGATACCGCGGCTTCACCAGCGCGGGTGAAGTGACGCTGATGGAAAAAAGCCGCGGGCGGCTGCTTTCCACTGCCATCTTCGGGCGATGGGAAGCCAACCCCAATGTCAAGCGTTAGTCATCCAGAGTAATCATGAATCTCGACTCACCTTCCATTGCTCTCATCGGCCCCGGCGTCATGGCGGAGGCCATCATCGCCGGGCTGCTGCGCAAGCACGTCACCCCGCCCGAACAGATTCGCGCCTCCGGTCCGCACCTTGACCGGGTCACGCAGCTGCAGGCGCGCTACAACATCACCCCCTACACAGACAACCGCAAAGCTGCCGAAGGCGCGGACGTGATCATCCTCTCGATCAAGCCGCAGCGCCTGGAGCGGGTGCTCGCCGTGTTGAACGGCTCAGTGCGCCCGGAAGCGCTGGTGCTGTCCATCGTCGCCGGGGCGACCATCCAGCAGATTTCCGCCGGGCTGGGCCACGAGAGCATCGCCCGTGCCATGCCCAATACCCCCGCCCAGATCGGCGAGGGCATCACCGTGTGGACAGTATCCGAATCCGTGTCGGAAGACCAGCGGCAGCTGGCCGGGCGCATCCTCGGCGCGCTGGGCGAGGAGGTTTTCGTCGAAGAAGAGAACTACCTGGACATGGCCACCGCGCTCTCCGGCACCGGGCCGGCGTATGTGTTCCTCTTCATGGAGGCCATGATCGACGCGGGCGTGCATCTGGGCTTCCCCCGCCGCATCGCCGAGCGCCTGGTCACCGAAACCCTGCGTGGGTCGGTGGATTACTACGAGGAGAAGAAGGTGCACATCGCCCGCCTGCGCAACGAGGTCACCTCCCCGGGCGGCACCTCCGCCGCCGCGCTGTACTATCTGGAAAAAGCCGGCTTCCGCACCGCCATTTCCCGGGCGGTGTGGGCCGCCTTCGAACGCTCGCTGGAACTGGGCAAGGGCAAATCCACCCGCTCGCCGGAGAACCCCGAGGCATAGACGGAGAGAACGCCGATGGACATCTGGAAATATTTCGACATCACCCACCGCTACCACATCCTCTGCAACCCCACCCGCCTGGAGAAGTACACGTTTATCGTCTCGCTCACCCACCTGCAGCCCGGCGCGCGGGTGCTGGAAATCGCCGCAGGCAAGGGCGAGTTCATCACCCTGCTGGCCGAGCGCTACCTGGTCAGCGGGGTGGCCATCGACGCCTCACCCTATGTAGTCGAGGAAATGAAGCACAAGCTGGCCGACCGCGTCCCCCGGGCGCAAATTGAAGTGCTCACCATGGACGCAGCCGAGTACCGCCCGGAGCAGCCGGAATCCTTTGATCTGACCGCCTGCATCGGCGCAAGCTGGATTTTCGGCGATCACCGCGGCACGCTGGCTTACCTGAAGGAACAGACCCGTCCCGGCGGCTGGATTGTGGTCGGCGAGCCTTTCTGGCGCCGCGAGCCGGACCCCGAATACCTGCAGTCGGCAGGTTACGACCGCGACTCATTCAGTACGCACGCCGGCAATGTGCGCATCGGCGAGGAGCTGGGCCTGCGCCTGGCCTACACCGCGGTCAGCAATCACGACGAGTGGGACATGTACGAATGCCTGCAGTGGTACGCCGCCGAGCTGTACGCCCGCGAGCACCCCGACGACCCGGACCTGCCCGAGGTGATGCAGCGGGTGGAGAAATCGCGGAACGAATACCTGCGCTGGGGCCGCGAGACGATGGGCTGGGCGATCTACGTGTTCCTCAAGTAGGTCCAGCCTGATAATCGCATATTCCAGGCCGCCGCGGCGCCCGCTCCGGCCTTGTTCTGGCTATAATGATACCGGCGGCGGTCGCCTCCTCTCAATTCCCGGTTTCATCCATCCAAATTAACCACACAAAACAGGGACAACATGCTGGCTCGCGTCTTCTCCTGTGCGGTCATTGGCCTGGAAGGTGTCATCGTCGAAGTCGAAGTGGATACCGGCGGCGGCCTGCCGCGCATGGTCATCGTCGGGCTGCCGGATGCGGCCGTGCAGGAAAGCCGCGAACGGGTCCGCTCGGCCATCAAAAACGCCGGGCTGGAGCCGCCCCGGCACCTGATGACCGTCAACCTGGCCCCGGCGTCGGTGCGCAAGGAAGGCCCGGCCTACGACCTGCCCATCGCAGTCGGCGTGCTGGTAGCAACCCGTCAGATTCCCATGCAAGCCCTGGAGGGCAGCCTGATCATCGGCGAGCTGTCGCTGGACGGCTCCGTCCGTCATGTGCGCGGCGTGCTTCCGATGGCCGCTGTCGCCCGGGAGCAGGGTTTTGAGCGGGTCTTCGTGCCGGCATCCGACGCCGCCGAAGCCGCGCTCATCCCCGGTCTGGAGGTCTACCCGGTCGAGTCGCTGGGACACCTGGTCCGGCACCTGACCGGCCAGGAGTGCATCCAGCCGCAGGACCCGCCCGAGGTGGATGAGATCACACCCACGGTGGAGACCGACTTCCGCGACATCAAAGGGCAGGAGCACGTCAAGCGGGCCCTGGAGGTCGCTGCGGCCGGCGGGCACAACATCCTGATGAGCGGCCCGCCGGGAGCCGGAAA
>CZCB01000189.1_pt1 | contig 40061 bp, 39 predicted proteins | sample 591991 | NCBI WGS metagenome assembly CZCB01 (sample SAMEA3556809, study PRJEB10932) | anaerobic digester metagenome
AGGCGATATCAGGGAAACCCCTGCTGCCGGCGGGTTGCTGCAGGCCGGTGACGGAGCAGCCCGCAAGCCCGGAGGCCAGCAGCAGGGCCAGCAGTATCAGCCGTAACGATTTCACGGGGCGATAAAGGTTTCCGTCCACCGGGCCAGGGGGGGCGCCTGGCCGGAATCCAGCATAGCGTGCCATTTCCTGTCCGTTAACCTGTCCTCCATAGGCCAGAGAAACTCATAGTGGGAGAAGACGCCGCCTTTGGCGATTCTCAGGGTGCCGTCAACGGGCACAACAGCGTATATTTCAAAGATATGCCCTGTAGCCTCCTCCAGCACCGCGCCGTTGGGATCGGTAGCTACGTCGGCCACCAGAGCCGCCGGATTATCACCGATTGCGGAGCGGTGCTCCACCCCTGTATCGCGCAGCGCCTCCAGCCAAAAATGCTCCAGCTGCCCGCCGTAGGAGCGGATCAGGTCATATTCCTCTTCGGAAAGAGGGATTCCGGACAGCTCTTTTTCCGAGATGGTCTTCAAGGAGAGGGCCAACTGCTCCATCCGCTCCAGGCTCTCCCGATCCCTGTCGTTTAAAAGCTCACGTGAGGCGAGCCCCTCCCGCGTCATCCGCACCAGCGCAGCCAGGCGGGCATAAAGGTGCGGGTTGGGTTCCACGTAGCCGCGGTCGTCCACATCGTCCCAGCCGCCGCCCATTTCCGCGTAAACCTGCTTGGCGTAAAGGATGGTATCATGCTTGAGCTCGGTCCAGCTGCCCAGATAGGTGTTCAGCTCTTTCCTGGTCCAGGCTTTGTTGCGCATAAAGGAGGGGAACCCCTCCCCCTTCTCCCCGAGCAGGGTATCAAGGGTGTAAAGCCAGCTCCAGTAGAGGTTCTGCACCCGGGTCTCTTTGTCCAGACCGGCGATAAATTCCTGCAGTTTGCCCATATTCTCGCGGTAGCCCGCGTAGTCTGTCTCCCCCTCGGCCTCCAGGATGGCGTATGCTTCCGCGGAGCCCATGGCCGCGGGGATATCCAGCGCCCGGGGAAGCATTCTCCACTCTCCCGCGCTGTTTTCTTGGACGGCGCGGTAAATTAGCTGCTGGAAAATAGCGGCATCCAGGGTAAAGCGCTGCCCCATAAAGCGGAAACCTTTAATCTCCCCCTCGCGGTCGGGCTGTATTGCTTCCTCAAAGATAGGGATAGAGTTTATCACCGGGGGCTCCAGCTCCGCCGCTGCCTCCAGAAAAGCCTCCCATTTTTCCCCGCCGGAGGAGAGCGTCTCCAGCTTCAGCTCTTTACCGTAAATTTCCTCCAGCAGTTCCCGGTACTGCCAGTAGGAAAGGTCATCGCTTTTCCCCACAAAGAAGCAGGTGGGCTGGTAAATCCTATCCCATCTTTGAAGGCTGTCGCCCTCGCCCAAAGCCAGCGTCATCAAAACCGCGGAGCGGGTCTCATCCTCGCTCTTCAGCCGGAAGGTCATCCTCCCGCACCACATCATGGCCTTAAAATATGACCGCAACAGCTCGTCAGTATCATAGTGCCCGCGGGGAATGTACTGGGAATAATCTTCCATCAGGGCATCCAGAGGCGTAAGCTCCTGCCCCATGTTCATTAAAGGTGAAACCTCGATGCCGGCGCGGCTTTCGATCAGCTTAAGCTCCTCTCCCACTACCCCCCGCACCTCCGCCGGAACAGGAATCTTCGGATCAAGCAGCCTCCCGGCCACGGCAAAGAAACCCATATTCCGTTTGGCGGCGTTCTCCCAGCCGGTGCCCTTAAGGGCCTCGTACTGCCTTTGAGAAGCGGAGAGCATGGAGGCGGTGAGTTCCTTCAACTCCGGTGCCAGCTTTTCCTTTTCTATCACCCGCAGCAGGTGGCTGAAAAAGAGGTGGTAGTTGTGCAGCATGGAGTCGGTAGTAATAAAGCTGGGCACCGGCCTGTAGCTGTTCATCTCATAGAGCATGAAAAACTCCCGGTGGTGCTGGCTCGGCACCACCACAAAGCCGTTTTCCGCCAGCAGCCGCTCCGCCGCCGGGGAGAGCTCAAACATCTCCCGGTTAGTGATATTACCCAGCCCGGGCTCTACTTCGTAAGGCTGCACTGCCGGGGTAAAATTCACCGGCACCTCTTCATAAGCGGCAAACTTAAGAGCTGGCTCCGGAGGCGGAGCCACCTTTTCTTCCAGAGGATTTTGTTCCTCTCCTTCACTGCCGCCCTGCTCCACTCCGGTACTATGTTCCGGTTGCCCGGGATCCCCGCTGCACCCCGCCGCGGCGGCGAGAAGCAGAAACATACAGATCGCCCATACACATAATTTTCTTCTTTGCACTGTAAGTATTTCCTCCTTGCTTGTTTTGGAGAGTACAGAATCTCATTAAAAAATTATTAATGAGAGCGCATCTCTAATTTAAAAGACGAAGGGAACCATCAGTTAGTTCCCTCCGGCGGTCAAATAAACAATATTTAAGCGCTGCCACGATGTTGTTTGCCTAAGAACTTGTTTGGGGATTTTCCTTACCCTTTTTTGTAAGCAAAACCTTCAATAATATGGCAAAGGCAGAAGAGCCCAGGAGTAAGACAGTAAAAAGGAGGAAACTGTAAAAATAGGAGCCGCTGAGGTCATAGGAGAGCCCTACCAGGAAAGGACCCGCCAGCATGCCGGCATTTTCACAGATGCGCAGGATCCCATAGCCCTTCCCCAACCTGTCTGCCGGCAGGAGCTTTGGCACCAAGGCAAAGATTGAAACGGGGCCAACCGCTCCTACCACACCGATCAAGGCCGATAGCAGCAGGTGCTGCGTAGTGACAAATAGCAAAAGATATAGTCCGCCAAGGATAAGCCCTCCTAAAATCAAATACAGCTCCTCGCGGCCTGTTTTATCAAGAAGATAACCGGTGAGTGGCGAAATCACCAGCGAACCCATTATAAAAAGGCTGGCAAGGAAGCCGGCATAGGCATATTCATAACCGATGCTCAAAAAATAATCCGGCGCGAAGCTGATAGAACCTATCCTGGCGGCGACGAACACCATCCAGGAAAAGGAAACCAGCCAAACGCCCCAGTAAAAGCGAAAATCTCTCAGGTAACCCATGGAATCCATGATGCGGCCGGAAACGGCGGCTGAGGTATTGTTTTCGCTGCGCTGGGCAAAAACGCTTTCAGTCTCCAGGCATCTCCAGAAAACAACCAGCATCAGCAGGCAGGCAAGGGCGGAAAACAAGATCGGGACCTGCCAGCCCCATACTGTGACAACTCTGCTGAATACGTTATGGGCAAAGATAGTACCGGCGGGTACACCCGCATTGAAAATCCCCATAGCCGCTCCCAACCCGCGGTTATTTATAAAGGCGCGGGTGAGTGCCTGGGCTGCAGCAATTACAACGGTTGTTCCCCCGATCCCGGCGATAAATCGTCCCACCGCCAAGGCAGCAAAGGATGAACCTGTAGCAATAATAATATTCCCCACAAGCATCAGCAAAAAAGAGAGTATGCCCACTTTTTTAGGCCCGTGGATATCAGCCCAAAACCCGCCCGGTATAGAAAAGAAAATACCCGGCAGAGCGAACAGGCTTACTAAAAGCCCCCCCTGGGTATGGGATAGGCCGAACTCGTCGATCAGCACGGGCATCAGCGGAGAGATTGACTGCATAATTATGCCGAACAGGACCATAGCCAGGAAAGTAACGATAACAATGCCGGAACGATTGTTCATAAGGTTTAATCAGCTCTCCTTTTATCGATCTTGTGACAACCCGGCAGATTTTTACGGCAGTTCGTAATCCATGGTCCAGATTTCGGTTTGCTGGGGCAGGTCTCTGCTCGTAAGCTGAAGGGTGCTGCCCTTGGACTCAACCTTATAAGAAATATCCAGAGCAAGAAAATCTTCCAGGGTGCCGATAGGTGTGTCAGAGTTATGAGAGGTCCTGTAATGAGCCGGTATGGCTACAGTCGGTGAAAGCTGGGCAATTACCTCCAGCGCTTCTTGCGGGGACAGGGTATAGTATCCGCCCACCGGTATTATTAAGATATCCACATCCCCGATTTCCGTCAGTGCTTTTTCGTCAAGGGTATGTCCCAGGTCTCCCAGGTGGGCCAGGCGCAGATGAGGCGTTTCCACTACAAAGATACTGTTTTTCCCCAGATTTCTTCCGTGGTATGTGTTCTCTACGGTATAGATATGAAAATCCTCCAGTTCGTAATCAACCTCTTGCCAATCGCCCGCTGCAGTAAGCCCCCTCAGCACGACAGCATTTTCTCCGCCTCCCTGGGCATAGTTATGGTCGCTATGCTCGTGGGTAACTGTAACTATATCTACGGAAAGGTCTATTTTTCCATATGTTCCACAGTTCGGCTGGTAAGGATCCATTAACAGGCTAACGTCGTTTTCCAGCAAAAAGGCCGACTGACCCAGGTAAGTAAGCATTAAAGATGATTCGACTTCTTCAACGGACTCCTTTTCTTCTTCTCCAGACTCGCTGCCGTTTTCTTCTTCTGTAGTTTCACCTGTAATTTCATCTTGCTCATTCCCGGGTATTTCTTTGGAGGGTTCGGGGGCACTCTCCTCCGGCGGAGCGGAACAGCCGCACAGCACCATTATTCCCATGAGCAGACAGGCTATAAAAAGGGGTATAAACATTTTTTTTGCTCTCTGCATAGCCAATGCCACCTCCTTTCTCTTTTTCATACCGGTTATCCTCATATTATTAATTAGATAGTTTTTATGAATTCCCTCTTAAATTTGGCAAGGTTTTCTGTACTTTAAAATCATCTGCAGAAAAAACATTTTGGATAGCGGCAGACTTCACAGTTAAGGCAAAAACCGCCTTCGCCCATGCTCACGAAATCATCTTTGAACAAGGTTTCACCGGCAAATACCCGCGGCAGCACCGCATCCAGAATAGTAGTTTTATAATACATCGCACAACCCGGCACACCCATAAGGGCTGTGATATCCAGATAAGCCATCATAAACATATTGCCGGGCTGTACAGGAGCCCCGTAGGTCACTATACGGGCACCGACGTTCCGTATAGCGCTCGGCGTCACATCATCCGGATCCACCGACATGCCCCCCGTTAAAAGTATTATGTCTGCTCCCCGCTTTTTGTAGCCCAAAATTGTCTTTGTAATTTCTTCAATATCGTCGGGACAAAAGGTTCGTCCCAGGTAATCGGCATTAAAATAAGCCAATTTCTTTTGCATAATGGGGGTAAATTTATCCTCGATCCTTCCCCGGTAAACCTCGTTACCCGTGACAATGACAGCTGCTTTCAACTTTTTATAGGGGAGCACTGTAAAAACAGCTCCCTTCTCTGCACACAGGCTTTCTACCTCTTCTACTTTTTCCTCCTCAACCATTAGAGGTATAATGCGGGCACCGGCCATTTTCTGGCCTTCTTCCACCGCAAAGTTTCCCGGCAAGGAGGCAATGGATATATCGTCAATGGCATTGATAGTGTGCATAAGCTCGCTATTAACTTTAAACAGCCCTTTAGCCGTGGATTGCAGGGTAACCTTTCCTTCTTTCGGTTCATCGTATTTCGCGTTCTCTCCGGTTACAGCTCTGGCTATCCGCAGGGCAGCTTCGTCCTCATGTATTTCACCGGAGCTCTGGTCCCAGACATAAATATGTTCCTTACCGAGCTTTAGCAGCTCATCGATATCTTCCTTTTGGATAATATGGCCTTTTTTAAAAGCCCTGCCCTTAAACTCTCCGGGGACGATTTTGGTAATATCATGCCCCAAAACCATGCCTACCGCATTTTCCACTGCTATTTTTTTCATATTTTACCTCCAGTTTTTAAAATTGAAAAAGTCGCTGCATTATTATAACTCTCCCCTGCTACACCTTCAACTTTCGCAGATTAAGAATAAGCCATACTACAACCAATACAGGAGTATGGCGTTGCTGTTTTTATTTGGCACAGCCGCAGAAGCGCTCCAAACCTAAAACCTTTGCCGCCCCGGCAATGGTTGTCCCATAAAAGACAACTTTTTTGTCCAACCCTAAAAAATTATCAATGGTTCCGTTGGCCAGTGTACTTCCGGTAACAAGCAAAAGGTCGCACCACTCGATCAGCTCCTGTGTCTTAAGCCCGGCATCTTCCACCAGCACACCGTACTTCTCTTTGCCGACATTTTCCGGGTTCAGATCCACGACACGAACGGGAAATTCCCTGCTGCAAAACTCCAGCAAGGCCGGCTGAAAACCGACCAACGCTATTTTGGGGTGATCGAATCTCTGACGCAGATAATCAACTAATTTTTGGGCACAATCGCTGGGTTCTTCATCCTTGCAATGGATCGTTCCCTCGACCAGACCGAGATAGCGCATTACCGCGTTTAATACGGCGATAAAAGCAGCCTTCTGAAAATTAGTCTCCAGCGGCATTTCCAAAAAATCGCGCAGTGTTCCTTCAAAGGAAGCGGGGCTATCTGTAAAAGCCTGCCCGAACGCCCCTCTGAACTCAGCCTGAAGCAGCTTTTCTTTTCCCTTTATGAGGGGAAAGTCCTGCCGCTGCGGCTTTCCTATGGCTTCTTCGGTGGAAAGGACTTTCCCGTGAATGGAAACCTTTTCACCCAGTAGATTGTTATCCCGGGCCTGCTTATCTAAAAAATTTTTGAGTGTCCGGTAAACCGCAACCCCTTCCATTTTCCTCTCCTCCTGTATAATATAGTTGTCTACTCACGCGCCAATCAAGAGCAGCAGATCTTTGGCAATCACCTAGGGATGGCGTTATACTTTTATAAGTATAACGAATGTAATAAAAAAAAACAATAGCTATAATTCCAGCTATTACCCTTAAAGTATACGAAAACAGCCGAAAATACCACATTTAAACCCACTGCCGCTTCCTGGAAGCAGTAACCTGCTACTAGCGGTGCGGCTTATGCAGTGAAAAAACAAGTTTATGGCGAAGCAGCGGGTAGCGAAGGCGCAGGCTGACAGCCTGCTCACCATGAGTAGAAATGGCCGGGTAGATTATCCGAAACCGGAGGTGGAAAGCACTCTGAGCGGAACTCAGAGCTTTGCCGCCAGTTAAACGCCGCGCCAATTAAATTATTTTCCCTGCAGAAAAGAAAAATGCAAAATGGCCTCCAAAACGCCTCCGGCTACCGCTCTGGCCTTATCTGAAATAGTAAGATAATCCACTTCTTTCCCGCGGGGGTCAATGTCCCCTATTTTCATCCCTTCATGTACCTGCAGCCCCGGATAAAGAAGGCCGCGGATTAAACCGGTTACCCCGGCCGGTACGGGAACACCGTCAACATTCGCCACTGTTTCGCCTTGCCGGACCAGCTCCCCTATTTGCTTTACAGGCTCAAATTTACCTCCGGCAGGAGCGCGTAAGAGCCTCTCCATGGAATAACCGGAAATATCGCCGGGGATACCCGTATTGGCGGCAGCAGAGCCGGAATAAAACACTTTCCCCAGATTGTGTCCCCGCTGAGTCTCTACAACAGCATGCACATCTTTTCCGGCCGTGAATCCGGGCCCCAGCCCTATAACAATCGGTGCATCGCTAAGCGCCGTTCCCGTATTCTTTTTGGCGAGCACGGCATCGACCAGGACATCGGGTTTAAACCTGGGAATTATTTCTCCTTGAGGGTCTACTAAAACAGGAATTATTCTCTGTGAAAGCAACTCTGCTATTTCCTTATCGCTCCGGCAAAGCCTTGCTTCCACTCCCTCCACGCACATCGTCCCTTCGTAAACGGCACAGGCGAAAGCAACGCTGCGCCTTACCACAAGGGGCTGCGGCAGCTCCAGCAGGAGCACATCAAACCCCGACTGCCAGAGGCGGTGGGCAACGCCGCTGGCAAGATCACCCGCGCCTTTGATTATTACCTTGAAGCGTAATTTTTCCATCCTTATACTCTCCACTCCACATTATGACATTCTGCTATAATCTGCATTATACCATAGGATAATTATTCTGTCAGAACATTTTTCATATCCAGCGGAACCAGTCCTTTGAAACAACGGGGAGGCAGGGCGATATAAACTCCCGTGGCATATTCCAGGTATTTCTCCATTTCTTTATCGACTTTTCCATGGTCTTTTGCCGGGACCCCTAAAAACAATCTTCCCGGTGGGATAACTGTCCCCGTCGTTACCAGCGCACCGGCGCCGATACAACTTCCGGCTCCTATTTTAACATTATCCATAATAATAGCACCCATTCCCACGACCACATGCTCTTCCAGCACAGGTCCGTGCAGGATGGCTCCGTGTCCGATATGACTTCTTTCCGCCAGGATAACAGTCTCATCGGGGGCCGCATGGATGACGCAGTTTTCCTGTATATTGGAAAAAGGGCCCACGACTATCGCCCCCCAGTCGCCCCGCAGGCGTGCGCCGGGAGCAATGTAGCACCCTTTTCCAATCACCACATCGCCAATGATCGTTGCTTCAGGAGAAACATATGCAGTGGCATCAATACGGGGCCTTTTACCTTCAAATTCATAAACAGGCATGCTTCCACTCCTTTGGTCTGCATTAATTGTGTATATCATTGTAGAATTATAAATTATTGAGCCGCTATGGTAACCAGCTTGACACCTCTGCCGCGGAACTGGCTGAAGACGATCCCTTCCGACACAAATTTAAGTACAGTTTCCGGCTCTGTCACAACTGTCCCTGATACTAAGTTTACACCGTGACGGAACCATACAGGAGAAAGCGGGGTAGTAGGTCCCAGGATCATCACCAGGGCATCTTTGCGGCAAAGGTCCAGCAGCCTGTCCATTGTATCGTTAATCAGCGCGGTGCCGGTGATGGCCACCACATCGGCCTGAGGAATGATGCGTTCGGCCTCTTCTGCCGGCAAGTCGCCAATCCGGGGGCGCCTCTCCAGAACCCACAGCTTTTCCACCTCTTTCTCCAGGCGGGTGATAAACGGAAAATGCCCCACCACGCATACTTTCCTGCCCCTTCCCTCTTTGGAAAGAACTTCCGCGGCATTAACCTGCCGGCAATGCTGAAGCTCTCTTTCCACCAGGGAGTTGATGGCAGCCAGCCCAATGCTTCGTTCCAGCAAGCTCCCGCTCAAGGCATACTCACATAACTCAAGGGCTGATTTTTCTTTAAGCCGCCCTGCGTCGCTCACCGGCGGCCCGGAGGCATGATCATGCTCAAAAGTTGTCGAGGCCAGACCGCAATACCGGCTCCAGACCGCCGTCCAGAAGGGGCCTATTCTTACTTCTCTTACAGGAGCATTTTCTTTCAAGGTAGCAATTATTTCTTCGAGTACTTTCACGAGTTCACCCCGCTAATTATCAATATTTCAATATTTCCTCCCAAATATCCTTTATTTTCCTGGAAACCGTTCCATCGCTGTACTCCACTACCGGCAACCCTTTGACCAGCGCCTCGGTTACAACCCTGTCAAAAGGGACTTTACCCACTACCGGCACAGATTGGCCCTGACAGTATTTTTCTATTTCTCTCGTATTTTCTTCATTAAGATCACAGCGGTTAATACAGACAAGAGCGGGCACGCCAAAATGACGGCACACTGCCAGCACGCGCTCCAGATCATGAACGCCCGACAAAGTTGGCTCGGTAACGACCAGCGCTACAGATGCGCCGGACAGCGAAGCGATAACCGGGCAACCGATGCCCGGAGGCCCATCTGTAATGATATAGCTCCGGTGCTCATCCCGGGCTATCTCTTTCGCCCTGTTCCTGACCAGGGTAACCAGCTTGCCGGAGTTCTCTTCCGCCACACCCAGGCGGGCATGGACCAAAGGCCCGTAAGGAGTATGGGATATAAACCATTTCCCGGAAACCACTTCTGCAAAGTCTATGGCCTTTTCAGGGCAGGCGTGATAGCAGAACCCGCAGCCTTCGCAAAAAAGGGGGTTAACCCGGAAATCCTCAGTTATTGCCCCAAAACGGCAAAGCTCACGGCAGAGCCCGCAGCGGCTGCACTGTTCCTCCCGGATAAAAGCCTCCCTGGAAACTTTAAATTCATGGGTTTCCTGTAGGACCGGCCTCATGATCAGACTGAGGTTGGCGGCATCCACATCGCAGTCTGTAAAGACAGCATTGTTGGAAAGGGCCGCAAAGGAGCCTGCAAAGGAGGTTTTACCGGTTCCCCCTTTACCGCTGATTACGGTAATTTCTTTCATCCGGCCTCCGCTCCTTTCTTCTCTGGCTCAAGCCTTCCCCTGTCAACAAAAGTCAATATGCGCTTCCATAGCTCTTCAAATTTGCTACGCCATTCGTCAGAGTGCGGGACTACCGCCTCACCCCGGGCATAAAGGCGGGCCAACTCCCTGTCCCAGGGGATATGCATCAGGATTGGAACACCCTCTTGCCTGCAGTAATCCTCTACGCAATTGTTACCGATGTCAGAACGGTTAATGAGCACGCCGACAGGAATCGCCATTTTTTTAAGCATCTGCACAGCAATATCCAGGTCGTTTAAGCCAAAGGGAGTGGGCTCGGTAACGAGCAGGCAAAAGTCGCTTTCTTTCACCGCTGCTACTACCGGGCAGGATGTCCCGGGCGGGGCATCGATGATAACGACTTTGCCGGAATCCATCTTGCTCTTGACGGCATTGATCAAGGGCGGCGACATGGCTTCACCGGGATTTAGACGTCCATGCAGGAAATCGATCCCCTGAGCGGACCCCTTTTCCATAACACCGATACAGCGGGGCGTTTCGGTAATGGCTTTCTGCGGGCAAAAATAAGAACAACTGCCACAACCATGGCAGAGTTCAGGGAAAACCAGGACATGCTCCTTAAGCACAGCCAGAGCATTAAAGGCGCACACTTCCCCGCAACGCCCACAGAAAGTGCACTTTTCCTCATTTATCTCAGGGACAGGAATGTTTACCTTTTCCGAAGTATCAAGAGCAGGCTTTAAAAAAATATGGGCATTGGGCTCCTCCACATCGCAATCTATAAATTGAAGCTTTTCCGTTTGCTTTAAGGCCATGGCAAGGTTAACGGCGACAGTTGTCTTCCCCGTCCCACCTTTGCCGCTGGCAACAGCTATAATCATCTCCATCTCTCCATTTCTGCACTTAAACCGGCAACCATATTCAGGTATATCCGGAAAAAGCGAGCGAAAACCTTCTCTAGGTCTTTTTTTCGTAACATTTATCACAATAACCAAAAAACTGGACAATGCACGAGGTAACCTTAAAGCCGTGACTGCCTGACAACAGCTGCTCTGAGTATACGCCGTCCGCTTCAGATATTTTGCCGCAGGAAAGACAGATCAGGTGACAGTGCATCAGGTCACGTTTAAGTTCGTAGCGGGTACACCCGTCCTCCAAAACCAGGTTCTGGACAATGGAAAGATTCGTAAAAAGTTCCAAGGTCCGGTATACCGTGGCCAACCCGATGCTTGGATAATATTTTTTGGCATAACGATAAATTTCTTCGGCAGAAGGATGCTCGCCCCGCCCGGCATTGGTCAGCGCCAGCAGTACGGACTTCCGTTGAGGAGTCAGGCGATATCTATTTTCCAGAAGCCTGTTTATTCCCGGAAGTTTTTCCTGTTCAGACGGCATAACTGACTCAATCCTCCTGCTTTTTCATTTTTTAAGTCCTCTACGCTCCCGATTGCCGCCATACTCTCCATCTTTTTAAAAGAAGCTCTTTCCCGCGGCAATGAAAAACAATTACCTCTCTGGACAATGCTACTGTTTCTCTTTAGGCCCGCTAATATCTTCGAGCCTGTCTTCAAGCATCCTGAGCTGTTCTCTCAGATACTCTGCCTGCCTTTCCAGGAACATCTTTTCGCTGGGGACCGCCCTTCTATAAGGCCGCGGATGGGGATAACCGAATCCCCGCCAGCCTCTGTACCCCGGAGCAGGGTTTGTATAACCAGGCAGGGAATATCCACGGCAGTAACCTGCGCCACGTCCAGTTCCCGGTCCAAAACCCATCGGTCCAGTACCGTCTCCTCCAGGCATTTTTCAGCACCTCCATTTCCAAGTATTTTTTACCATTATCATCTACCACTATCATCTACCACCAGTAGCGGCGTCTCCGGCCGCCACCCCGGCCTCTTCCCCTTAAACCCAGGCACAAACGAAATAAATTCAAAAACAGATAACCGGGACGCCTGTTGAAAAAAGGTAAAGAAGCCCTTCTTTTGCTAACAGGCGAAATACAATAACCGCGCCCTCCACCCGTTAGTGGTCCGTCACCCAATGGGCCCATGCCATCAAAACCCGGCATATTCACTACCTCCTTACTTTTTATACCGGTTACCGGAAACCTCTTCTTCTCCCGCCGCCTCCTCTCCCAAGGCCGAAATGGGAAGGAACCGTGGATTCAGCAACAAGCCTTAACTTACCCTGCTGAAACTGCTCCAGGGTCTCCGCCACTGTCCCGCTGATTCCTGTATAGACTTTGACACCCCCTGAATTCAATACAGCAAGAGCCTTCGGCCCGATGTTACCGACAAGTACCGTATTTACACCTTTATCCACTAAAAACTGCGCCGCTTGAACACCGGCGCCTCCCGACGCCCCCACACTTGGGTTCGGAACGGCCTGATGCTGCTTTTGATCGGCACTGACCAAAACATAATAAAAACATCGTCCAAAACGCTGGTCCACTACGCAATCCAATCCCGGTCCTTGCGAGCAAATGGCGATCTTCAGTTCTCTCTCCCCCATCCATGGCAGTATTTTTTTAAACATCTGCTTATCATTCTCAAAGCACCCACGGTATTTTCCCCTATTCAATGAAAATTATGAGCATATGTCAAATATAATTTTAAACCGTTAATGAACATATGTCAAATATAATTTTTGAGCAAGTTGCCTCCTGAGACACGATTGACACCGTTATAGCGCTATTTAGTGCAGATAATGAAAATGATAATCTTTATCTTACACCGAAACCTGTAAGTTTGATACTACCTTTAAATAGGGCAAAAGAAATAATTAGTGCCTCCTTGAAAAACACATTCTTTGAAAACTTAAGCACGCAATGAATCCTAAGGATTTCAGGGTGTTTTTCAGGAGGCACTGAGGACCGGCCGGCATTAAATCAAAACACCAACTCTTCATTGAGATGGCTGCAGTTGGTAGCTATGGCATTCATAGCAGCTGCGTTTATTGGATATGTGATGGGAGATGGTGAAACCAAAGGATGTGTTGCCGCTTGAAAGGTATTGAGTTCAGTAGCTGTAGTGTTCTTTTGAATAGCCAGACTCAAAATATTAATTATCTCGGCAACTGTGTTTCCGCCGGAGATTTGGGCTCCAAGGATAACACCAGAACACCTGGAGAATATTAATTTGATATTGACTGCCTGTGCATCGGGCAAAGAGCCAGGGTGTCGATCCATGGTCTTGAATTCGCCGATCATAAGACTAAAACCTTCCTGCCTCGCTTTAGCCTCCGTAAGACCGGCTGCCGCATACGTTTTCCCAAATATTTTTGTTGAAAAGGTGCTTATCGTTCCTTTGTTGGCACGGATTAACCTCAACTGGAATGCATTACTGCCGGCTATTTTAGCTTCCATTGCCGCGGTTGAGGCCAACAGCAGCGGTACGTCTTTTCCTGTAAAAAAGCATTTCTTTTCAGCGCAGTCGCCAACAGCAAAAATATCGGGATCGCTGGTCCTCATATATTGATCAACAATAATTGCGCCCTTGGCGTTTACTTCCAATCCGCATTCTTTTCCTAATGCGCTATTAGGTTTCACTCCCAGCCCCAAGATAACTATATCCGCTGGGATAATCTGGCCACCCTCCAATTCAACGGCCTCTACAGATTTTTCACCGAGTATTCTAGTTACCTTGGTATTTGTCATCACATGAACACCATTATTGCCTAACATCGATTCAATGTCATCTGTATACTTCTTGTCGAAGGCCTGCCATAAGCATGAGTCTGCCATTTCAATCAGCGTGACATTCTTGCCTAATAGCTTTATCTGCTCAGCAAATTCTACCCCGATGAATCCTCCCCCGATCACAGCAACATTCTGTGCCGGCTCCAGCTTCTCAAAAATTTTGCGCAAATGATCTTCGTCTTTTTTTATCGGAAAAACGTTATCCAGATCATGGCCTGGAATAAATGTCGGGATAATCGGCAGAGAACCGGTAGCAATGACCAGCTTTTTGTACTCAACAACTCCATTTTTCCCGGTAGTTACTGTTTTCTGCATCCTGTTTATTTCAAGTGCACTATCAATAATCAGATTGATATTCGCATTAGTCAGCATAGAGTCCGGAATAATGTTCTTCTTCAAATCACGCAGGGTTCCATAAATATATGGGATCCCGCAAGGAACCATGACTGTTTCGGTTTCGCGAATCAAGGTAATATCAACATCCTCCCCATAGGCTTTTCGCGCCATTGTAGCAGTCAGGATCCCGCCTGCACTTCCCCCGATTACCAATAAATCTGTTTTTTTCATTCTTTTTCTCCTCCCCAGTAAAATTATTTTTACCAGTATTTGGCTGACCCGGACCTTAAGAATTGTGTACAACATCTTTCAGACTCGGTGATTGATGTAATCCCCCCGGGACTTCTCCTTCGGGAGGCCTTCACCTTGACAGTCGCTAGCAGGGTTTTTCTGCGGTGGTACCAAGCGGTTCCGGATACGATAACTTTCACTCCGCAGGCAATAACATGAGCATGATGGAGCAACCGGTCTAACCAAATTGTTTTGTTTACACCGGATAAGTCCTCTCAAAGATAAATAAGCCCGGGAGTTAACCCGGGCCAATCCGGTCAGCATATTTATTCATGTGACCACTCGGTACGCTCCTGATTATTCTTATTTTTTTTGTCTACACAGGGATGGTCTTTGACATCCCCATGACATTCCCTGATTCTTTCCGGGCTGCATTTTCCGGGTTCACCTTTCTTCTCAGGATGTAGGCAATGACAATTGCACATTTTCATTTCCCTCCCCTCCTTCTATATTCTAATTTCCATAACCTTTTAAGTCAACATTTGAAAAAATAGCTTAAAAATATTTGGAGTGAAGCAGGAATACTATGTCTGCATATAGAATATGAGTGTTACTAATATAAAAATAGTAACACATCAAACAAATGCGCCCTGCACTCGCGTTTTACTTTTCTTTTATTTTTTGCCCATTTGATAACACGAATTTTAAATTCGTAACATTAAATCTATTATACTACTCGTCATGCTGCTCTCTTTTTCTTGGGAGGATTAATTGATGTTGAAATATATTATCCGGCGCTTGGCGATGCTGGTCATCGTTGTCATTGGTGTAACGCTGGTTACTTTTACCATGATACACCTGGCCCCGGGAGATCCTGCGGAGCTGATGGCCATTGCCAGGTACGGCCTGGAAAATCTGAGCGAAGAAGATATTGAACGTATCCGGGTGGCAGAGGGCTTGGACGCTCCTATTTTTATCCAGTACCTGCGTTGGCTGGGCCACACTGTCACCGGAGATCTCGGGCGATCACTGGTTACCGCCGATCCGGTACAGGAAGAGATTCTGCTCAAGCTTCCTGCTACCTTTCAGCTGGCTCTGGCTGCGCTGGTTGTTTCTCTTCTGGTTGCTGTTCCTGCGGGTATTATTTCGGCAGTAAAGCAGCATTCCCCGCTGGATTACTTAACCATGACCGGTGCTTTGCTGGGGGTCAGCATGCCCAATTTCTGCTTGGGCTTGCTGCTTATTCTCTTCTTTGCGGTGAAGCTGGGGTGGTTTCCAGTCTACGGTTATGGCGGTCTGAGCCATATGATCTTGCCGGCAATAACCCTGGGCACCGGGATGGCGGCCATTACCACCAGGCTGACGCGCTCCAGCATGCTCAATGTTTTAAGGCAGGATTATATCACAGCCGCCAGGTCCAAAGGCTTGAGCGAAGGACAACTCATCTTCAGCCATGCACTGAAAAACTCTTTTATTCCTGTAATCACCATCGTTGGCCTGCAAATAGGGCATCTGCTGGAAGGAACAGTAATCGTAGAATCTATTTTCGCCTGGCCGGGTCTGGGGAAGCTGCTGGTTGATTCCATTTTTGCCCGGGATTTTTCCATGATCCAGGGGTGCGCTCTTTTGTTTGCCGTTCTCTTTGTCTTGATAAACCTGCTGGTGGATATTTCTTATGTATACCTGGATCCGCAGATCAGGTACGAGAAGGAGAGTTGATATTGACTGCAGCAGTAGTAACAGCCTGGCGAAACCTTTCTGTTAATAATCAACTAAGAAAAAATAAAATGGCTTTAATCGGGCTGGCGATTATTTTGCTGTTGGTGATTGTAGCAGCTATTGCTCCTGTTTTCGTGCCGCACCATCCCTACGAACAGGATCTGGAGAAAGCATTTTTGCCTCCCTCGCTGGAGTATCCCTTTGGAACCGATGATTTCGGCCGCTGTATTTTCAGCAGAATCATTTTTGGCACAAGGATATCGCTGGCCATCGGTGTTGTCGTGACCGCGATCTCTGCTGTTACCGGCATCATTTTGGGAATGCTGGCCGGATTTTACAGCGGGATTGTCGATGAAGTGATCATGCGGATTGTAGATATTTTTTTGGCCTTTCCCGGGTTGATTCTTGCTTTAGTCATTGCCGGGCTTTTGGGTCCCGGTATGTTTAATGTCCTTTTTGCCCTGTCACTGGTGGGGTGGATGGGTTATGCCCGGGTAGTGCGGGGGGTGGTAATGGCAGAAAAGGAAAAGAATTTTGTAGAAACGGCAAGGGCACTGGGAGCCGGCAGCCTGTACATCATGTACCGGCACCTGTTGCCCAATGTGCTTGCGCCTGTGATTGTGATGGCCACCCTTGGTATCGGCCAGGCTATCCTGGCTGCTGCGGGTTTGAGTTTTCTGGGATTGGGGGCTCAGCCGCCTGTACCGGTTTGGGGTTCAATGTTAAACGATGGCAAAATGTATTTGCAAACGGCACCGCATCTGACTATTTTCCCCGGCTTGGCCATTATGATTACCGTGTTGTCTTTTAACTTTCTGGGAGATGGGCTGCGCGATCTTTTCGATCCCAGGCTCAGGGAAAAAACGATTGAATGATTGAAGAGGAGGGGTCTTAGTTGGCTTTGTTGAGCATTCGGAACCTGACAACCATCTTTCATACAGAGGAAGGGGTTATTACAGCGTGTGATCAGGTCAGCTTGGATATCCCTGCGGGGAAGACAGTCGGCCTGATCGGGGAAACAGGGTGCGGCAAATCAGTATTGGGAATGTCCATTCTGCGCCTGCTGCCGCGTAATGCCACCATAATAGGGGAGATACTCTACAAGGGGCAAGATATTTTATCTATGAATGCGGACCGGCTACGGCGTTTACGGGGAAATGAGATCGCCCTGCTTCCGCAAAGCCCGGCCACCTCCTTGAACCCGGCTTTGAAGATAGGTTTCCAGATCGCCGAGGGTCTGCATCTCCACAGGAAAACCCCATGGGAGCAGGCGTGGAGCAAGGCCATAAAGATGCTGGATTTTTTGAAACTGCCAGAACCCGAAAAAAGGGTGCAGGAGTATCCCCACCAGTTAAGCGGCGGGATGAAACAGCGCGCTTTAGCGGCTGCCAGCATTACCGGCAGGCCATGCCTGTTGATTGCTGATGAGCCCACCAAGGGTCTGGACGCTATTTTGCGGGCTCAAGTTGTAGGGGTCCTCCGGCAGCTTGTCCGGGAAACGGGTGCCGCCATGCTTCTGATTACCCATGATTTAAAAGTAGCAGCCAGCCTCTGTGATGAAATCGCGGTTATGTACGCCGGAGAGATTTTGGAACACGGAGATGCTGAACAGGTGCTGACAAAACCTCTGCACCCGTATACGCGGGGGTTGCTGGCTTCGCTCCCCGAACACGGCCTGCATCCCATTCCCGGATACAGCCCCGGTTTAATGGATGTGCCTGCCGGATGCAAATTCCACCGGCGCTGTCCACTGGCCAGGGATTTATGCGCCGTAAAACGCCCTCCTTTACAGCTAAACAATGGATCTCATGTGAGGTGTTTGTTTATTGATCAGTGTACAGAACCTCAGCAAAACCTATACGGCAGGGATCTTCAAAAAACGGCAGTTTACAGCGGTTGATAATGTCTCTTTAGACATTGCACCGGGAGAAACCCTTGGTTTGGTTGGGGAAAGCGGCTGTGGCAAGTCCACCTTGGCCCGGACAATCCTGCGGTTGATTCCTCCTTCCGGGGGGAAAGTTTTCTTCAAAGGACGGAATATTTTTGCCGCCAGCCCGCGGGAGCTGAATCAAATCAGGGAAAAAATGCAGATCATTTTCCAACATCCGGAAACTGCTTTCAACCCTCACCTGAGAATATATGACAGTCTAGCCGAGCCGATGCGTCTTAGGAACCTGACCCGCGACCGGGCCGAGGAGAAAGATCGAGTTTGTTCCCTACTGGAGCAGGTAGGCCTCCATGAAGAACATCTTACCCGCTATCCCCATGAGTTAAGCGGAGGGCAGATACAGCGGCTTGTGCTGGCACGTATTCTTTCCCTGCGCCCGGAATTTATTGTGGCAGATGAGCCGACATCAATGTTGGATGTTTCTGTACAGGCACAGGTACTTAATATTTTTAAAGAAATTCAGGATAAATACCGAATTTCATACCTTTTTATCTCACATGATTTGGATGTTGTCCGCCGGATGAGCGACAGAATGGCAGTAATGTATAAAGGAAGAATAGTGGAGACAGGGCCGGCAGAGGAAGTTTACCAAAACCCACAGCACCCATACACCTCCCTCCTGGTGAAGGCCTTTGCCTCTTTTAATAACAGCCAAGAGCAAATCCCGGAGGCAGTGGATGTGAGCCAAGAGAGCCTGCCGGGGGGTTGCAGCTATGCTCCCTTTTGTAAGAGAGCCGGTACAGCGTGCCGCCAGGTTCCGGAGTTAAAAGAAGTTGCAGCGGGACACTTTGTCGCCTGCTGGTATATTTAACCGGTTAGCAACCTTCCATTATGTCTAACCGGGAAGGCAATTTTTCCTGGAAAAAGTAAAAGGAATGTCGGGCACAAGAGGGGGCTGCCGGTAAAATATGTATGGATGTCGGGGATTAAGTTGCATCATAAACAAAACAAACTTGCAGGAGGTTGCAGATGTGAAAAGAAAAAGGCTCTGTATATTATTTTGCTTAGCTTTGTTTTTTCTTATTGTTCCAGGTGGCTGTACTCCACAAGAAGAGAGCAAAACAGAACAGATTCTTCTGGAGCAGGTTCTCAAAGTAGCTATCGGGACGGATATCAATACCTGGGACATCGTCCAGTTTCCTGATGGAGACGCCCGGTTTATCTGGTCACAGATCTACGAAACGCTGGTTCGGCTGGATTCGGATCTAAATCTGATTCCCGGCCTGGCGGAGTCCTGGGAACCCCAGGATGACGGAAAGGTTTGGCTGTTTCATTTAAGGAAAGATGTCCGCTTCCATGACGGCACCCCCTTTAATGCCGAAGCGGTTCAATATTCCTACGGCGAACGTGGATATGTCACGCAAGTAAAAACACTGCAATTGGAGAACATTGAAGCCATTGATGAGCATACTGTCAAATTTACCTGTGTAAAACCAATGCCCCTGCCCACGTACCTGACGCATGTGGCCTGGCCTATTGTCAGCCCTACCAGCATTGATGCTGACGGTAATTTTACCCAGCCTATCGGCACCGGCCCTTTTAAATTTTCCAAACATACCAAAGGGCAGGAGGTTGTCCTGAAAAAGAATGAAGACTATTGGGGCGGACAGGAAAAGTTGGAAAAAATAATCTTTAAGATTATCCCGGATGCCTCTACCAGGATGATGGCCCTTGCTTCCGGAGATGTTGATATGAGCATCAAGGTGCCGGAATCAGAAGTAAAAAAGCTGGAGCAGGATCCCGGGATCACCGTCCATAGGAAACTGACAACCTTTACGGATTTTATGCAGTTTAACTGTTCCCGTCCTCCCTTTGATGACGTCAACGTGCGGAAAGCTGTGGCTTACGCCATCGATACTGAGGGAATCGTGAAAAATATCCTCAACGACATCGGCGTGGCTGCCCAAGGGCGCCCCTATTCACCGGTGATGATGTACAGCAGTGAGGATATACCCCTTTACAGCCAAGATGTGGACAAAGCCAGGAACATTTTGGCAACTGCCGGGTGGGAAGACAAAGATGACAACAGGGTTATGAAAAAAAATGGAAAAGAACTGGAAATAGATCTGGTTTTTTCCCCGTCCTGGAGCCCCAGGCAGCAGAAAATAGCCGAGGCATGCCAGGCCCAGTTGGCTGAGGCCGGCTTTAAGGTCAATGTTAAACAAATGGAAGGCGCCGCTGTGGAGCAGTTGGAAAATGAAGGTAATTTTGATATTTTGATGCGGACCGGGTTCTTTGTTTGGGGGCCTTATCCACATCACGTGAAGATGCACCATTCTCAAAACTACAAAAGCCATTATGATAATCCTGCTTATGATCAACTCGTAGACCAGGGGGAAAGTGAAATTGACGAAGAGAAAAAGCAGCAGATTTATACTGCCATCCAAAAGATGATTCTGGAAGAACTCCCGGCATTCTATCTTGTCCATGAGCAGAAGATTGTGGCCACCAGGAACAATGTCCAGGGATACGAGATCACCGGGGAAGACCCATGGCTAAATCTAAAAGGGATCGAGCTTGTTCGATAGCCGCCAGCTCGAATATAGACACGGTTCCACAGAGTCTCGATGGTGAGATTCTTCTACCGTGTAAAGCAAAGAGGTAAAGAACCCACCGGAGATATGCTCCAGGCGAGCGGACCTGGACGCCAGAACTGAGCCAAGCTGTAAAATCTTACAACAATAGGAACCGGTGCCGGCTTGAAAAAGGAGGAACCCCATGAAAAACAAGATTGGTGGGCGTGGCAAGTTTTTTGTTGTGGGAACAGGTCCAGCCGGGCCTGAAACGGCTACATTGCAGGCTTTAAAGATAATCAAAGGGATGGATGCTATTGTTGCTTCAGATAAACATGTGCAGCTTTTTGCAGAATATATTGGTGAAAAGCCGGTTCTCTTTGACCCATGGGAGGGGTTTTGGGACTATAATGGGAAGCAGATTACGGACTTAAATCAAGAGGAAAGGGAACATTTCCAGGTAAAACGATTTAGCTTGAGAGATGAGCGAGTAAACAGGATCAAAAAACTTCTACTTCAAGGGAAAAATGTTGCCCTGCTTGACTCCGGCAATCCCTGTTTTTTTGGTCCCAGCCACTGGTATGTGGAACAGTTTGATAAGCGGGATATCGAAATTATTCCGGGCATGGGATGCGAAGCAGCGGCTTTGGCCGCCTTGGGGAAAAGTATTATTCCCTCATACGACACTAAATTTGTCATGCAGACATCCCCTTTTTACCTGGAGGATTTGGATAAAACACTAAAGGTTCTAAAACAGGTTCCCGTTAACATGGTTATGTATATGATTTGGAAAAACCCCCAAAAACTATTTGCAGACCTTAAAAAAGTATATCCTGCCGATACACCGTGTGCTGTTGTTTATTGGGCAGGATATCCCGATAAGCAGTACATTATAAGGGGAACTGTGGCCGATATGGGGCAAAAAATATCAGAAAACGAAGAAAACAACGAGGGGCTTTTACTCGTTGGCCGTTTTCTTAATGGAAAACCCTACGAAGCAGCTATGCTTGCAAGTACCCCAGGTACGATAGATTAAATCAGCCTTCGAACAAGATCGCGGATTTTAGTGCTTAATTTTGTGCTTAAAAAGAAAAAACAGCTATACTTAAAGGTATGCATACTATTAGCAGGGGAGGCAAAGTAAATATATATACCGCCTCCCCTTTTCTCAGCGTTACTCGTCCTGTGCTTCTTTCCCCAGTTCCGCCAACCTTTTTTCTATTTCCTTAAGCTCTGCTCTTATTGCTTCTGCCTGTTCCTTGAGAAAGCTGACCTCATCTTCAGGCTCCGGCTCATCTCCCCACCAGTAAGGGTAGGGCATATAACCGGCGCCAAACCAACGGCAGGCTCCTCTCCAGGGCGGGGAAAAAGCTCCAGGGTGTCCATAATAAGCACCACCCCTGAAGCCCCCGCTTCCGGGAAACCAGCCCGTGCCCCTTTTCCAGAAACCGGGGCCGTACCAGTATCTGCCTCTTGGCATATCAATCCCTCCTTTCTGCATCCTTTTCACTATATTTTGTAGTTATGAGCATATGTCAATTATAATTTTAAACGGTTAATGAGCATATGTCAAATTCAAATTTTACAGCAATTTTACTCGTAAGAAGCCATTAGCACTGTTACACGATAATTATCATCAAAATTGATTGAGAATGAGAATCAAAATCTTTATATTACATAGAATAACTTCAATAAAATAAAGGCCGGTGCAAATTTCCGGCCTTTACAACTTAGGCAAGGCGTTAAAGACAAATTTAATTATTCAATAACCATGGAATCATTACTTTCGTCCCAGCTTACACCCCTGGTGATTTTAAACTCTTGCGGTTCTTTAAGCATCGGATAAACAGTAAGCTTTCCTGTAGCCAGGTCTAACGTATACTTCGCTATATCGCCGACTAGTTTATTTTCTTCTTTAATACTACCCTTGTAAAGAGTAATCATACACATCGACAAGTCATCTCCTTTAAATAATTGATTTACTTGCTTTGTTTTCCGCATTCATCAGGGTTAGGTATATTTCGTCCCCTTTTTTAAATCCTCTTACGAGCTCACAGTGCCGCAGAACAGAAAAATGCTTTTCCAGTTCTTTCTGCTCCAGCTTAAATTCTTTAGCTATCTGTTCCCTGGTTGCTTCACCATGCTCTTGCAAATAGTTGTAAATTCTTTTTTGTATCGGCAAGAGCCCGTCCGTACCTCTCTGGCCGAATTTTTCCCTGGTAAGCCTGGCAGAGCGTACTGCCATGGGATCACAAGTTTTGGGCACGCTGATAGCCTCTATATAGCAGTCCTCACAATAATTTTGGCCGGCGTACTTAAACACTTCTTCTCCGGAAACTTCCACTCCGCACTTCTCACAAAGCATAAAACCACCTCTCACTTCTGAAATGAGCAATTAGTCCCTCCTTTATGTAGCATATTTTTTAATTTAGTAACACTCCCTATTCATTTTATAAATTTACATAATGGCTGTCAAATCTTTTGGTGTATTTTTAAGGGTCAGACCAGAATATTTGGGGAATCAGGCTTTGCCTGTTTTCGTGTGTGTTTGGTTTGCCTAAAGGAAAACAGGGCCGCCAGAACGGAAAGGCCGGCCCCGAAAAGGTATGCGTATTTCAAACCACCAAGGAAAGAAATTGCCTCCTGTCCGCTGAGGTAATCCTGAACCATAGCGGTCGACGGCACCAGGGAATAAAGAATCAGACCGGCTGCGGCAATCCCCAGGGCCATCCCTGTATTGCGTGCCGTGCCCAGTATACCTGATGCTATCCCCAGATGCGGCCGGGGAACGCTGCCCATGACCGCACTATGATTGGGGGATTGGAAGATCCCGGTACCCAAACCAAAAAAGGCCAGGCGCCACCCTACCGCCAGAGCAGGAGCGGCCACGGGTAAAAAGGCCATCGCCACCAGGGCCGCTGCGCAAAGCGCTGCCCCGGCAACAGCCAGCCCTCTGGTGCCCAGTCGGTCGGATAAAGCGCCGCTAAACGGGGCAACGGCCATCACCGCTAGGGGAAAACAAGTCATCAGTAAACCTATTTTATCCGGGGAGTACTGGATCACCCGTTGGAGGTAAAAAGGTGTCAGGAAGACCAGAATGTACTGCGAGGCAAAATTTAGCAGGGAACTGGCGGTGCCCAGTGAGAACGTGCTATTTTTAAAGAGTGACAGATTCACCATCGGTTGCGGCGACTGAGTCTCAATATAGAAGAAGCAGATCCCTGCGCTGACAGCCAAGGTTATAGCCATACCGGTAACAAGCCCCATCCCCGTTTTTTGCACCTGATTGATAAAGAAGAGAAAAGAAAAAAGAGAGATAAAAGCAGAAACAGCGCCGGCGGCATCAACACGTCCCGGTTTCCCTTGCAAATCGGGAATAACCTTTAACGACCACAGTAAAGCGGCTATGCCGATGGGAATATTGATCAGAAAAACAAGCCGCCAGGACCACAGCGAGGCCAGTAAGCCGCCCAGGGTAGGGCCGAGGGCCAATCCTGCAGAAATACTGATGGCGTTAATGCCCAGGGCGCGGCCGCGCTCATGTGGCTGGAAAACAGCAGTGAGGATGGCAAATTGCACGGACATCATCATGCCGGCGCCTATTCCTTGGATGGCACGAAAAGCTATCAGCCAGTAGATGGTTGGCGCAAGACCGCAGAGACCGGATGTAACAACGAAACACGCCAGCCCCAAGAGATAGACCCGCTTATATCCCAGAATGTCTCCAAGGCGACCGTAAAACAGTAGCAGGCTACTGATAATAAGAAGATAGATCAGCGGCACCCACTGCGCGGTCGCGATAGGAGCGCCAAAAAAACTGGCAATGGTCGGCAGAATGACATTGACAATGCTGGCGTCAATGGGTCCCATAATCCCGCCCAGCATAACAGCAGCCAGCACCCTGTAGCGTTGCCCGGTTATGGAAACACTTTCTTCTAACCTTGAAGACACGTTTTTACCTTCCTTCTCTGCAATTGTTGATGCGACTTTTTTTTCACGGAGTAACAGGGTTTAACCGGCCGATTGCTGCCAGTAAACCATGAGCAGGCTACCAGTAAAGCCATTAAAATTAAATCAGGTACAGGCTGGCCGGTAATAAACAAAATCAGGGGAAATATCAGTGGAATCATGTGCCATTGCTACCAACCAGCGGCTCCGGTTTAAAGTATATCCCTATCGGAAGTATAGCAATATTCTGTCATGGATGTCAAACCAAAATCCTCCCTGAATGGTTCACATGATTGTGCGCCGGTGAGCTTAAAAATATTTTTATGCATAAAAAATCTTTATCCAGAAAAACTTAAAGGTAGGAGGTGTTATTAATAATGACTCTAAAACTTACCCAGAAAGAACAAATGCTCTTACAAGATCAAAAAAGTCATGAAGAAATTTGTATCCAAAAGTATAAAAATTATGCAGAACAAGCTCAAGATCCCCAGTTAAAACAGATGTTTAGTTCGTTTGCGGAACAAGAACAGCAGCACTGGAACACGATCAATCAAATACTCAGCGGCCAGGTACCTGATATGTCGCAACAGCAAAATCAGGGACAAGGGCAACAATATAATCCCGCTGCCTCAGAGGTAAAACAGCAAATGAAAGGTGCCATGGGAAACCAGGGGGACGCCTCCCTCTGCACCGATATGCTTATGACAGAGAAATATGTCTCCGGTACCTATGATACGGCGATTTTTGAATGTGTCGATACGAATGTCCGGCAGGCCCTTAACCATATACAAAAGGAAGAGCAACAGCACGGCGAAGCTATTTTCAACTATATGAAAAATAAGGGTATGTACAATCCGAAATAATCGTTTTTAGATGGACAACAACTCCCGGTGCCGGCTGGTAATAAGAGGTGCCAGGAAGCATAATCAATTAGTGAACTACAAACAAAAGGGGAAAATAATTTCCCCTTTTGTTTGTAGTATATTTCATTTGTAGTATATTATGGATAAAGTCCTCTTAATTCACGGAACTCCCTTACTACTCCGGTTGCCATCAAGACTGGGCTATTTAACCGGGGCAATTACCCGCCGATTTGTGTCATAAATCGTTTTCCCTGAAATTGTTTTACTCGTTCATAGGGACTACAGTAGACTCTTGCCGGGTCAGGCTTTAGTTTTAAAGCTGCCCGGAATTTTTCCTTTAGGACTTCTTTATCGGATAGCCCGGGTTTCAAATCTATTTCATCTGCAGAAAATAAGCAAGGCTTAATCGTACATGCAGGAGTAACCCTTAAGCGATTACAGACGCTGCAAATGTGGCGGCTTAATGTCGGTATGAGTCCTATTTTTCCTGATGCGCCCTGCAGGCGATAGTACTTTGCCGGGCCGCCATGTTCTCCCTTTACCGGCACAAGGGGGGCGATAGCAGACGCTATCTCCATAACCCTGTCAAGGGGTAGATAATACTGCTGCCAATTCTCTTGACCAAGGAACGGCATATATTCTATAAAGCGGACATCCAGCTCTTTATCCAGGGTCAGCGCTACAAATCTCCGTATTTCATGATCATTGACCCCTTTAAGCAGTAACATATTTATTTTTACAGGAGTTAGCCCTGCCTGCAGGGCTTTTTCAATTCCATTTAAGGTTTTATAAAGCTTTCCTCCCCTCGTAATCCGCCTGTAAGTCTCCTCGTCAAGAGAGTCAAGACTAATATTTACCCTGTCCAGGCCTGCCTCGGCGAGCTTAAAAGCCATAGAATCCAGCAGAACGGCATTTGTTGTCATGGAGAGGTCCATAAGCCCGTCCATACGGGATATGCCGGAAATAATATCCAGTATATCCGGGTGCACAAGGGGTTCTCCGCCGGTTAAACGGATTCTCGTCATCCCCAGTTCTACAGCTGCCTCTGCTATGGCAAGACATTCTTGTATTGTCAAAACTTCTTCCTTCACTCCCGCCCGGCAAACTTGCTGTTCAGAACGGCAATAGACGCAGTTTAAATTACAATGTTCCGTGACAGAAAGCCTGAGATAATTAATTATTCTTCCGTATGGATCGACAAGTTTCTCCAGCAAAAGCAAGACCTCCGTCTCTAATTCTCACCATATAGATTTCGTCTTAGCCAAATTTGAATACGCTGCCGACTCTGTTTAGCATGAAGTTTTCACCAAAAGCTTGATGTAAAGCAGCGGTGGCCCTGAAACCGGTACAGTGACAGGGGGCAACTTTCTTTATATCAAATTCCCGCAGCGCTTCCAAGGTGCGGGCAAGCCTGCTCTCAGATACATTCAGCAGATGTGTCCCGCCAAGCACAGCATAAATCTTACGCTTTCCCGTTAAATAAGTAACGTAGCGAAGAGTGTTAATCAACCCGGCATGGGTGCAACCCAGTAGGACAATAGTGCCCTCAGGGCTTTCTGCCACCAATGCCTGGTCATCATAAATCGGATCTTGCACAAAGGCTCCCTCGGACTTTCGCAAAAAATGGGGCTCATGCTTTTCGTATGCTACTACACGGGGGATTTGGCCGGTAATAATCAAGCCTTCATCCAGTTCTACCGGCTCACGTGCAAAATGAAACCGGGCCCCCAGCTCTTGCAAATATTCTTTGGTCCAGGGAGGCCCTACATATTCAGGTCCTTTTCCTTGAACATAAATATATTTATTAAAAATATCAGGATGAGCATATACCGGCAGGGGGCTATTTTTTTCCAAAAGGTTTTTTAAGCCACCTGTATGATCATAATGGCCGTGACTGAAAACTACCGCCTCCAGGGAGTTAAGATCTATACCCAACAGTTTTGCGTTGACAATTAAACCGGTGCCGGAGCCGGTATCAAAAATAATTCTTTTGTTCCCTCTTTCCAGTACCATAGATAAACCGTACTCACGCAGCAGCCCAAAACCCGGGGTGCGGTTTTCACACAAAGTGGTTATTTTTACCTTTTGGTGCATGATAATCATCCTTTTTAGTTTGTCGCTATCCGGTAGCCTTGTCCCAGCAGCAGAAAATATCGCTCATTCTTTCCAGCACCTGTTCCCTGTTGAGCAGGGTGGAGATTCACAGCGCTCCTCTCTCCCGCAGCAGGTACGGCCGGAGGATTGCGAAGCAGCCCGGTGAACATGGGGCAGGGCGATACGGCGCTGAACATCCTCACTTAAACAGCGGGGACAAGTCACGGCTCCTTCCTGGAAACTGGATAGCACCTCCCAAAGATTACCGCAACTTTTACACTCGTACTCGTAAAGCGGCATTTTAATCTCACCTTTCACAGTTATGAGCAGATGTCAAATATAATTTCGACAGCTAAAACCATCCTTTTGCTAATTACTGACATTTAATAACTGAATCCAATTCTTTTACTTTGAGTTCTCCGGCAATAACGGGGCATTTAGCCATAAACATAAAACATATACCCTCGTTTTCACTTAAACCTTCAAAATTCGCCTGACCCTTGGATATCACCAGCTTATGCTCCCTAATCCATTCCTTTACTTTATTGCTCCTTCGGTCAGCCCCTGTTCTCTCTTCACCATTCCCCAATTTGTGGAAAATAACCCCGGGCAGCTTATCAATCCCGGTTTCCCGGGCATCGGCCAACATAGCGTCGTTAATGATAGGACCACCCTTAATCACAAATGAAATCCTCTCAAAAGGCCTTTCCTTTACGCTAATCATCTCTTCAATAAATATTTTATCAAATACTATTTCACCTGCGTTATCAGCAAAATAAAGTAGCTTTTCAGAGGATAAAATTTTATTAAACAATAAATTAAAATCGTCAATCGCCGGTTTTTTATGCAGTCCTTCTCTGATTGTTACATCCATGTCAAACTCAACTGCCGGGCCAAAATCTATAATGTTCCCCGCGATGGCAATTTTTGCCGCCGCATAAAGTCGCTCCTTTTTGTCTTGAATTTTTCTAAGCTCGCTCTTTAAATGTGGGTATAGCTTCAGCGCTTTGACGTTGCTTTCTTTTTTGATTTCTTTTATGGATCTAAAATACCTGTTTCCTGCCTGAGCAAACTGTAGACTTTATGGGATAGCTCGTCAGGTGTGGTATTCCAATCAGCATTATATAAAAGATAGATAACTTTTTTTAATATTTCCGACCGGGTCCGTTCGTCCTGATTTTTTGTTACAAATAAAGCCTGTTTTTGGAAGCATGGTATGCATTCTAAATAAAGATTCATAAAAATACTCCTTTTAATCCCAAAATTATTAAAATATCTAATTAACGATATGGGTTATCTAACGCAGAAAAATCCAAAACCGGACGCCTCTTAGTGAACATTGAACTTGACAACAACAATTAAGAGTCTTGAAAACATGCCAGATATGGCCTTCAATTATATAATCGCTAGGTCAAGCATTTTTTGTTCGCTTCGGGGCAACCCGGTTTACCAAAGTACTGAAAAATCCCCAGACTCCTGGTATCTTCTCTTTCAAGCTAACATTTAGCTGTTTACCGCTACCAGCACCAGCGGCCACGCCCACGGCCGCCCCAGCCTCTCCTTAAACCAAGGCCCATCCGCGGACGGCCAAACCCGTATCCGTAGACTGGGCGACCATAAAACGGAAGATAAGGTGTAGTACCCTGCACAGGTGAAAAACAGAAACCACGCCCCCATCCTGTCATCGGGCCGGCACCCATAGGTCCTGTTCCATCATAACCCGGCATATTTCAAAGCTCCTTTCCACATATTTTAATAGCTAAAATATATTATATTATCTGGAATTGAACTACTTTTATTTTATTGCAATTATGAGCATATGTCAAATATTATTTAATGGAGCCTAATTATCCCTATGTTAGCAACGGTAAAAAAAGCAATAAGGCGAGGGGGAACTTATTGAGATAATACTTTCCTTTAAACAGATTGCCGAAAGGATCTTGCTAACCGCCAACTGCACTATTTTGTCCTCATGGACGGCCGACCGAAATGGTCCGGATAGATGTAACCATCATATCCCAACCGAACCATGTATCTATGTAGGGCGGATTTTTTTATTGCCATTTATAGTATAGGGGGGTATACTATATATGGGATAAGGGATCAGGAGGTGATCGCAAATGGACGGAGAAAAACAGGAACATTGCTCCGATTGTCAAGACACGGGTAAAAGAAGCTGGGATGATGAGAAGACTATCCGGGAGCTCAGCAACCGGCTAAACCGGATTGAAGGACAAATTAGGGGCATCAAAAAAATGATCGTGGAAGGCGTTTACTGCGACAATATCTTGAACCAGATCGCTTCAGCCCAGTCTGCCCTGAACGGCGTAGCAAGGCTGCTGCTGGAAAAGCACATGAAATCCTGTATCAAGGGCCAGCTGCAGGCCGGTGATGATCAAGTCATCGATGAAATAACGCAAACCGTGTTCAGGCTAATCAACAGGAGCTAGCCACTACACTATATAGCGGCTTGTATCCTTCTTTTATCCGGTCTTTACCGCCATAGTTATCTCGATTAATCAATAAGAATTGGCATACCGCAAGGAGTTGTTTATTTTATGGAAAAAGCCCAATCTAGAGAAGCAAGTACTGCTACTGCCGGGCGCCGGGGTGTAGCGGTAACTTTACCCATTTCCGGGATGTCCTGTGCCGCCTGTTCGGCCAGGGTGGAGAGGGAACTGGGTCGCCTGGAAGGAGTTGTGTCGGCCTCTGTTAACCTGGCGCTGGAGAAAGCAGCGATCACTTATAACCCGCAGCAGATTACGCCTGGAGATATTATCGACCGGATCAGGGCGATTGGTTACGATGTCGGCTCAGAAACTCTGGAACTGCTGGTCTCCGGCATGTCCTGTGCCGCCTGTTCCCGAAGAGTAGAGGAAAAACTTAACTCCCTGCCCGGGGTGACGGAAGCGGCCGTTAACCTGGCTGCAGGACAGGCCTGGGTTAAATATATCCCCGGCCTTATTTCGCCCAGGGAAATGTGCGAGGCAATCCGAGCTCTTGGCTACGAAGCCCGTCCGGCAGCGGATATTTCCTGGGAGGAGCACGACCGGTTCCAGCGTAAAGAGGTACGCCTGCAGGCATGCAGATTTATCGCGGCTGCAGTTCTCACCCTTCCTTTCTTTGTGGCCATGGTGCTGCATTTGCTGTTCAATTTGGATCACTTTATGCTCAACCCGTGGCTGCAACTGGCTCTGGCGTCGCCGGTCCAGTTTGTCGCCGGCTGGCAGTTTTACCGCGGAGCCTATCATTCTCTGAAAAACCGTGGAGCAAATATGGATGTACTTGTGGCCCTGGGCACTTCAGCTGCTTTTTTTTACAGCGTGGTCTCCCTTTTTGCCGGCTGGGGCCTCTATTATTTTGAAGCATCAGCCATGCTCATTACCCTTATTCTGTTAGGAAAACTACTGGAAACCGTAGCAAAGGGAAAAACATCTGAAGCGATCAAAAAACTGATAAGTTTACAGGCCAAAACCGCTCATCTACTCCGGGAGGGAGTTGAAGAGGATGTTCCCATTGACGAGGTGCAGGTGGATGATATTATCCTGGTGCGTCCCGGTGAGCGGATCCCGGTAGACGGCCTGATTCTGGAGGGGCATAGCAGTGTGGACGAGTCCATGCTTACCGGGGAAAGCCTACCTGTGGAAAAACAGCCGGGGGATAAAGTGGTAGGAGGGTCTATCAACCACCAGGGAAGCATAATTTTCAGGGCGGAGAAAGTTGGTAAAGAGACGGCGCTGGCGCAAATTATCCGCCTGGTAGAAGAGGCGCAGAGTTCTAAGGCGCCTGTCCAGCGCCTGGCGGACAAAGTTTCCGGCATCTTTGTGCCCACTGTGCTGGCGATAGCGCTGCTTACCTTTGCCTACTGGTACACCAATGGGGCAGGGTTCAACGCGGCATTAATGCACACGGTAACGGTCCTGGTTGTCGCCTGCCCTTGCGCCCTGGGGCTGGCCACGCCTACAGCCATTATGGTAGGCACCGGGGTCGGCGCGCAAAGGGGCATTTTGATCAGGGGAGGAGAGCACCTGGAGCTGGCAGGCAGAATAGATACGGTCGTCCTGGACAAAACGGGTACCATTACCAGGGGTTTGCCTGCCGTGACAGATTTCCAGGCATTTGCCCCCTGGGAAGAGCAAGAGTTGCTGGGTATTATGGCCTCCGCTGAGAAAAAATCGGAGCATCCCTTGGGTCAGGCTGTTGTCCGCCGGGCTGAAGAAGCGGGGGTACCCCTGGCGGAAATCAGTGACTTCCAGGCCATTGCCGGACAGGGGATCTGCTTCCGAAGAGGCGAGGAAACCTGGTATATCGGCAATGAAATCCTGGCCGCTGCCCAGGGAGTGGATCTGGCACCGGTCAGCGAGCAAAAAAACAATTGGGAAAAAGAAGGCAAAACCGTTATCCTGGCCATGAACGGGCAACAGATAGCAGGCATGGCTGCTGTCGCGGATACCGTTAAGGATAACGCTGCAGCGGTGATCTCCGAACTCCGGCAGATGGGGCTGAGCGTGTACATGCTGACGGGTGACCGGCAGCCTGCAGCCGAGGCTATAGCCCGGCAGGTGGGTATTGACAATATTATTGCCGAAGTCCTGCCTGACCGCAAAGCAGAAGAAATCCAGAAACTGAAAAATGCCGGCAGGACAGTAGCCATGGTTGGTGACGGAATAAACGACGCTCCTGCCCTGGCAACGGCGGATGTAGGCATAGCGATGAGCACAGGCACTGATGTAGCTATAGAAAGCGGTTCCATCGTTTTGCTCCGGGGGGACTTAAAGGGTATCGCCTCTGCCGTGCGCCTGTCGCGCAGGACCCTAGGCAAAATACGGCAAAACCTGTTCTGGGCCTTTTTTTACAACCTTATCTGTATCCCGCTGGCCGTATGCGGCGTCTTCTCACCGGTTATGGGAGGCGCGGCCATGGCCTTCAGCTCTGTCTCTGTGGTGACCAATTCCCTGCTGCTTAAGCGTTTTAATCCGGAAAAGGCTGGTCAAAGGACAATAGACATTAAGGAAAAGTCGGGAGGTGAAAAAGTTGGAGCAAATTCTCTTAAAGGTTAAAAACATGAGCTGCAATCACTGTAAAAACACCGTAGAGAAAGCCGTCAAAAGCGTCGGCGGCGTGGAAAGCGTCGAGGTAAGCCTGGAACAGGGGCAGGTAGTGGTAAAAGGTTCCGCTCCTCGAGACCAACTGATTAAAGCCATAGAAGAAGCCGGGTATGATGTGGTACAGTAACTGTTTCCCCCTTCGGAGGTAAGCGTAAAATAACGGCCATCTATACAACAAGTTGGGTTTAAGGGTATAATATTTTACTTGTTTACCGGCATTCTGGCGGCAAGGTGTCTGACCAGGGCAGCAACTCATAAGCTTTCTGCTTGCCGCCGGGCTGCGGAGTTTTAATACCCCTGTTTGGCATAGTCCCCGTCTCCACCCCATTGGAACGGGGACTTCCTGTTGGTAGTGTAAACTTTTAGCAGGTGGTTGAGAGATTTGTTGATGCCTTGACATCAAGTTTGGTTTTTTGTAGTATAAAATAAATGCAACTTAATTGCAATTAATGTTTCTTAACGCTTCTGCTTGTTAATATATCAACTAACCTATGATCATAATAATTATTATTCGAGAGAAGGATTGGGTTTTAATGATGCGCAGGCGTACGGTTGCATTTCTATCCTGTTTAATGACTATCGCCATAATATTGATAATGCTCACTGCCGGTTGTACCTCCCCGACAGGCCAAGGAGGACCGGAAGGAGATGCTAAGAACCGGACAACGGAAGGACTACCCTCTGAAAGAACAGTCAAGGTGGTTGCTACCATCTTTCCTCTAGCAGATATCATCAAACAAATCGGAGGAGAGGCGGTAGAGGTGACTACTTTGCTGGCCCCGGGATCAAGCCCCCACACATACGAGCCTACGGTCGAGCAGGCCAGGGCCGTCTCCGAGGCTGACTTGATGGTTTTTGTAGGAGGAGGCCTGGATAACTGGGCGGTGAAGCTGGGCACAGCCGGAGAAAAGACAGTGCTACTGGAGATAATGACATCGCTGGCCAAAGAGGAAGACAGCGGCGCTGCCTTTACAGACAACCCACATATCTGGGTGGACCCGGTGCTGGTAAAAGAGCGGATCGCTCCGCTCCTCTGCGGAGCGTTAAAGTCACTTTATCCGGATGGGGCGGCTTCTTTCGAGGAAAACCTGAAGTCTTTCCAGCAGGAGCTGGATACACTGCATAAAGAGCTCAGCGAGCTGACCGCCGCCTTTTCACAGAAGCGCTTTATCTCCTTTCACTCGGCCTGGCATTATTTCGCCCGCCGTTATGGCCTGCAAGAGGTAGCCTCCGTAGAGGAATTCCCCGGGAAGGAACCTTCGGCGAAATGGCTTGAAGAACTGGTAAAGCTTGCGGATCTCCACAATATCCGGGTGATCTTAGCCGAACCGCAGCTGGGAAACAGGGCGGCGGAGGTTATCGCCGATGAGATAGGCGGAAAAGTCCTGCTGCTGGACCCCTTGGGAGGAGAGGGCGTTCCCGGAAGAGAAAGCTACGTGGAGCTCATTCGCTACAATGCGGAAATATTTCGGCAGGCCCTGCAATAAACCGGAGGAAACGGCATAAGTACATTAACAGCCGCAGGAACCGGTGCGGCCGGACAGTAAAATATGAAAAAAGTAAGGTTGAGAAACCATGTCTTCCCATCCTGTCGTGGAAACAAAGGATATCAATTTATCATGGAACGGTCATACGATCCTGGAAAATATCAATATTAAAATCAGCGCCGGAGAGATGGTAGGGATTATCGGCCCTAACGGTGCGGGAAAAACCACGCTTTTGCGTATAATCCTGGGGCTGGTAAAACCCACCCGGGGCGAAGTGCGAATCTTCGGTTCTCCACCGGAGAAGCTGGGGAAGTTAAGAGACAAAATCGGCTATATGCCCCAGCGCCCCCACTTTAAAAGCTTTTTTCCCCTTTCTACACTCGACGTGGTGGCCATGGGAGGCTTTACACGCAGCTTTTTGGGGAAGCCGGCCTCCAGGCCGCAGCGAAAGAAAGCACGTAGCAGCCTGGAAAAGGTGGGGCTGCTTTCGCTGGAAAGCAAACCTTTTGCCGAGCTGTCGGGAGGGCAGCAGCAGCGGGCTTTCCTGGCCAGAGCTCTCTGCAAGGACCCCCTTCTTTTAATCCTGGACGAACCTAATGCCGGCCTTGACCTTCCCAGCCAGCAGCGTTTTTTTTCCTTACTTAAAGAACTGCAAGAGAGTTCCGGGATAACCGTGGTGATAGTTTCCCATGATCTGGCAGTGATTTCCGGTTTCGCCAGCCAGTTAATCTGTATTAATCGGACCATGCACGTACACGGCTCCCCTCTGGAGGTGCTGAACAGTCCTAATCTGGAGGAGGCTTACCGCTGTGAGGTTGACGTTTTTTACGGAAGAGGCAGGTGCTGACACTCATGGAGATTTTTCAGTACGGCTTCATGCAGCGGGCTTTTTGGGCAGTGATTATGGTTGGTGTTCTCTGCTCCACGCTCTCTTTTTTCACGGTATTAAACAGGCTTTCTTTTATGGGTGCGGGAATTGCCCACGCCATGCTTGGAGGGATGGCCATCGGCCTGCTGATGGAGGCGAATCCTCTTTATACAGGAACAGTTTTTGCCGTACTTTTGTCCCTTTTGATCGGATATACCAGCCGTTACGGAAAAATGCAGGAGGATACCGTTATCGGCATTTTCTTCGCCACCGGGATGGCCCTGGGAATAACACTCATCAGCCTGAAAGAAGGATACTACCCTGAACTTTTCAGCCTTCTTTTTGGCAATGTCCTGGCAGTATCCGCCCGGGATCTCCTTTTCCTTGCCGTGGTGATGACCGCTGTCCTGCTGTTTATATTCTTTTTCTTTAAAGAGCTGCTTACCGTTTCTTTTGACGAAGAGCTGGCCAGAGCCAACGGGCTTCCGTCCACAGCTCTATACCTGGGGCTGCTGGCCTCCCTTGCCCTTACCGTGGTGGTCTCCGTGATAGTCGTAGGTGTTGTCCTTTCTTCCGCCCTGCTGGTAATTCCGGCAGCAACGGGCTACCGTTTCAGCCGGAATTACCGCACCATGCTCCTTTTATCCGTCGTGATTGGCGTATTGAGCGGCCTGGCCGGTTTAACCTTCTCCTACCATTATGACGTGCCCTCGGGAGCGGCGATTGTTCTTTTTGCGGCCTTGATTTTTTTCGGTTCCTTTATTCCTTTTCTGCCTGGAAAGATTGCCGGAGCCTGGCGAAAAATTTTTCGCGGCTCCACTTGAAAATAGGGGTGGCGAAGGTTGGGGCGAGCGAAATGTACAGCTTGAGCCTGCAGGTTCAGCGAAGCGAGGGCTCGAGATGGCCTGGCGGACATGAATGTCCCTGCCATGGCTTATTGGTTTTCTCGCTTACCCCACGCTACCGTTCTATGGAAGCAGCGCTTTGCTGTGGGCGAGAGCGACTTGTGAAGCGAAGTCAAAAAGTTCACGGCGAAGCGAAGGCCGAAGACGACCCTGCCGACATGGACGTCGGCAGCCGGCCTCTGACCATGGATGGGAATTGGCCGGGGAGGTCGTCGAAGGCCTGAGCAAGCCGTAGAACTTTACGAGCGGAACTCGGAGCTCCGACTACAGCAATCGCTGCCCCATTTAAGTTGAGCTGCAAAACCTGCCTCAAGCGAACCCTAAAGCGAGCACCAACCTTCGCCACCCCTGCAGGACATGAAAGAGCTCTAAATAAGGCTATCTTCATTTTCACCGGTTCTTGGATCAGCAAGGCCGGCTGTCGACATTCATTTAAGGCTAATAGAAAAACGGAGGAATAAACATGACGAGAAATTTACAAGCACTATCCGCTGAGCTGCTTGCCAACGCCCGGCTAAAACGGACCCCGGGAAGGCTCGCGTTGCTTGAGTTGCTCTTGAAGGAGAAAAAGCCCCTGACCAAGCAGGAAATTTCAGCAAAATTGTCCGGTATCCCTTTTAACTCCGTAAGTATCTACAGATCGCTGGAAGCATTTCTTCAGGCTGGAATTGTCCACAAAGTAAAGGTGGGTGACCGAAACTGGCGGTTTGCGGTCTGCGACTGCGGAAGCAGCAGGCACTGTCATCCTCATTTTATCTGCCGTTCCTGCGGAACAGTAGAGTGTTTGCAGGGTCTGCAGATACCAAAGCCGCAAAAACTGAAACCCGGTTATGTAGCCGAAGAACAGGAAATCTATATCCGCGGGTTATGCGCAAACTGCCATTTGTCGGATAAATAAAGTTGCGGAAAAGATAGCAGTAATAATTTTTTAACACTCTTTAGTTTTACGGAAAGCCTGGACAGTCTCCCTGGTACCGGAATAAAGGCCAATTGCGCTAAGACCTATTACAAGGCCTCCGATAACAGCAGTATACCATGTCTGGTCGCTATAAAAATGTAAGCCAAGGGAGAAGAGTTCCCCCAGAACCACTGCCAAAAGAGGAGCATACTTTTCTTTTAAGCCAAACATTTTAGCCAGTTGCACCAGCCCCAGTATAATGGGGATGGCTGAAACACCGCCGATAAGTTCCAAGTCGATCACCGAAAACCCTCCCGGTTATCATATTTCTGTACCAGGATATGGGTTTTACAATGATTTGTTAACACAATCAAAAACGCAGCACCTTATTTTTTGGACTATAAAAGTAAAAATAAGCTATCGACAGCTATTTATTTGAATTTTATTTATATTTTATTAAAATAAATAACCTCAACCAAGTTGAGATTAACCGAACTCATCAGAGCGGCGCTCTTTGCCTTCAGCTTCTTTTTCCTGTTCCTCCCTCCGGCAGCTTTCACAAAGTGACCTATTAATCCCGCCTTTCCAGATTATGTAATCCTCGAAAATCCCTTTACCGCATTTAAGACAGGCATGCATTGACCTGGCCCTCCTATCAGCCATCAGTTTTCTTAAGCAGAAAGTCATAGAAACGCTTTAAGACAGACGCTGCCTGCGCCCTGGTCAGCGCTTCATCAGGATAAAATTTGCCGTCGCTTTTTCCTGACATAAGACCCTGCTCCTTCACAAATTTTATCCCCTCTGCTGCCCAGTGATCTGCCGGTACATCCGGAAAAATAGTGTCCTTTAAATTGCTTTCTACAGCGGCAAGAAACTGTTGCCAGCCGTTGGGCCTGGCGCGGAGAACACGGGGGCAATTTTTGCCGCTCCACTTGTTATGCTGGACGACCCGTTCAAGAGCCAAACCGAATTTGGACAAGAGATCCGCTACCAGCCAGGCTGCATTGCCCTCCGCTTTCTCTCGGTTACCGTCAGGGTTCTCACATATTTCTATGCCGATACTGCTCCGGTTTCCAGTTCCGTTCACCCCGTCGCCGGCATGCCATCCCACCTCGTAAAGGGGAAGATGCTGCACTATCTGCCGGTCATCAACGGTAAAATGCCAGGAAACAAGCTTTTTCGCTGCATCATCGCTTTTAAGGTAGCGGGCATGGGCTGCAGCATCCGCCCCCGTCCCGGTGTTGGCCGTATCGTGAATCGTTATCCACTCCGGTCCGAAAAGTTTCAGACCGGGCCTGTTACTCCTTCCAGCCGGTATAAAGTCCTCTACTATCTTCATGTTAGCTTACTTCCTCCAAAATTTGGACAAGAAACTTGAGGTATTGCTTTTCCTGCACCTGCAAATCCTTTATTTTAAGGGAAACGCCTTTCCCGGCATGCAGTGAAAGATTGCGGCGGTAGCGGCTTACCAGCTGCCATAGCAGCTCGCTCTGGAATTTCCTTTCCTTTTGGAACTTAATTATAGTCTGAGCTTTCTGCTGCTCAATGCTTTCCACACCCTTTTCCCGGGAGAGCTGGCGCAGGCGCATAACCAGAAGCAGGTTTTCTACAGGCTGCTGCAGGCGTCCATAACGATCTTTCAACTCCTCTGCCATATCCTGTAGCTCCTGCTTGTTCTCCAGGGTGGCAATCCGCCGGTAAAGTTCAATCTTTTGCTGCTGGTTGGGCACATAGGAGGAAGGCAGGTAAGCGTTGATATTTAAATCGATCCTGGGCTCGAATTCCCTAGGCGCTTCCACCTTTTTACCCTTCATCGTCTCAATGGCCTGTTCAAGCAGGCGGCAGTACAGCTCATATCCTACAGCCATCATATAGCCATGCTGTTCCGGGCCAAGTATATTCCCCGCTCCCCTGATCTCCAGATCGCGCAGCGCGATCTTAAAGCCGGAACCCAACTCCGTAAATTCTTTAATCGCCTGCAGCCTCTTTACAGCATCTTCAGTCATCACCTTATCTTTCCTGTAGGTCAGGTAACAGTAGGCCAGGCGGTTCGAACGCCCTACACGTCCCCGCAACTGGTAAAGCTGGGCCAGCCCAAAATGATCGGCGTCGTACACGACCATGGTGTTTACATTGGGGATGTCCAGACCTGCTTCCACAATGGTCGTGCTGACAAGTATATCGTATTCATGGCGCATAAATTTGTGCATCACTTTTTCCAGTTCCTGTTCAGGCATCTGGCCGTGTGCCCATGCGATTTTCGCCTCCGGGATCAGCTCCCGCAACCTTTCCGTCCATTTTTCAATGGTTTGAATTCGGTTATAAATAAAATAAACCTGGCCCCCGCGGTGAAGTTCTCTCTGGATAGCTTCCTTAATCAAGTGATCGGAATATTCCACCACGTACGTTTGCACCGGGTAACGGTTTTCAGGAGGCGTATCGATGATACTCAGATCCCTGGCTCCCGAAAGGGCCATGTGCAAGGTGCGGGGTATCGGAGTGGCCGTCATGCTCAGGACATCAACCTCCTGGCGGAACATTTTCAATTTCTCCTTATGGCGAACGCCAAAACGGTGCTCTTCATCGATAATCAGCAGCCCCAGGTCTTTAAAACTGATATCCTTGGAGATAAGCCTGTGCGTACCGACAACAATATCGACAACTCCGGCTTTAAGGCCTTTAATAACCCTTCTCTGTTCCGCGGGGCTGCGAAAACGGCTTAACAGCTCAATCTGAACGGGAAAACCCTTAAATCGTTCCAGGAAATTTTCGTAGTGCTGTTGGGCCAGGATTGTGGTGGGAACCAGGAACGCCACCTGCTTACCGTCAGTAACAGCCTTAAAGGCAGCCCGCAGGGCTACTTCTGTTTTTCCATAACCGACATCACCGCAGAGTAAGCGGTCCATGGGGCGGCTGCTTTCCATGTCCGCTTTTACCTCCTGTATAGACCGGAGCTGATCCTGTGTTTCTTCATAAGGGAAACGCTCTTCAAATTCCGCCTGCCAGGGGTGATCGGGGGAAAAGGCGTGCCCCGTCACCGCCTCCCTGGCCGCATAAAGAGAAAGCAGGTCCCGGGCCAAATCCTGGACTGATGCTTTAACACGGTTTTTAATACGGTTCCATTCCTGCCCGCCCAGAGAAGATACTTTGGGCGGCCGCCCGTCCCCTCCCATATATTTCTGCAGGGCATCAATCTGCTCCACCGGCAGGTAAAGCTTATCCTCGCCAGCATATTTAATATACAGGTAGTCACGGGTCACCCCGTCTACTTCCATGGTGCGCATACCCATATATCTCCCGATGCCGTGCTGCTCGTGGACAACCAGATCG
>CZCB01002407.1_pt1 | contig 39936 bp, 37 predicted proteins | sample 591991 | NCBI WGS metagenome assembly CZCB01 (sample SAMEA3556809, study PRJEB10932) | anaerobic digester metagenome
GGAACTCGCCGGAGCCAAAGAAGGAGCAGTACTTGGTGATGGCCGCCGTCAGGGTGGTCTTCCCGTGATCGATGTGGCCCATCGTGCCCACGTTCAGGTGGGGCTTGCTGCGGTCAAACTTTTGCTTTCCCATCGGACCAAAATCTCCTTGAAAAATGACTAAGTATGAATGGTTCGCTGACTAAGCGTTTAGGATCTTGTTGGCAACCGTCTCAGAAACGGGGGCGTAATGGTCGAACTCCATGGAGAACACCCCGCGCCCCTGCGTCGCTGAACGCAGCTCGGTTGCATAACCAAACATTTCAGCCATGGGCACGCGCGCCATGACCGCCTGGGCGTTGCCAGGACGCATTTCCATCCCCTGGATTTCGCCCCGGCGGGCATTCAGCTGGCCGAGCACATCACCCAGGTACTCCTCTGGCATCACCACTTCCACCCTCATGATCGGCTCCAGCAGCACCGGCTTGCCGCGCTGCATGCCTTCTTTGAAAGCGAAGATGGCAGCCATCTTAAACGACATTTCGCTCGAGTCCACTTCGTGGAACGAGCCGTCAATCAGGGTCACCTTGAGATCGGTGACCGGATATCCGGCCAAAACGCCGGACTCAGCGGCTTCGAGCACACCCTTGGACACGGCCGGAATGAACTCTTTGGGAATGGCCCCGCCAACAATCTTGTTCTCGAAGACCACCCCGCTGCCGCGCTCTCCAGGCTCCAGCGAGAAAACCACATGGCCGTACTGGCCATGGCCGCCCGTCTGCTTGACATACTTGTAATTGACTTCGGGAACCGGGCGGGTGATGGTCTCGCGGTAGGAGACGCGCGGACGGCCGACGTTGGCCTGCACGCGGAACTCGCGCAGCATGCGGTCAACCAGCACGTCCAGGTGCAGCTCGCCCATGCCGGAGATCACCGTCTGCCCGGAATTTTCGTCGGTCTGAACCCGGAAGGTCGGGTCTTCCTCAGAAAGGCGGCGAAGCGCCTCGGCCATCTTGTCCTGATCGGCTGTGGTTTTGGGCTCCACGGCGATGGAGATGACCGGCTCGGGGAAGGTGATGTTCTCCAGCAGGATGGGATGCTGCGGGTCGCAGAGAGTATCACCGGTGATGCTGTCCTTCAGGCCCAGCACCGCGCCGATGTCGCCGGCATAAACCTCGGTGATATCCTCTCGCCGGTCGGCGTACATGCGCACCATGCGGCCGATGCGCTCGCGTTTGCCCTTGTTGACATTCAGCAGCGCTTCGCCCTGGCGCACCACACCGGAATAAACCCGGAAGTAGGCCAGCCGGCCCACATACGGGTCTGCGACAATCTTGAAGACCAGCGCGCTGACCGGTTCGTCGTCGGAGGCCATGCGGACCAGCTCGACGCTTTCATCACGCGGGTCCACGCCCTTCACCGCCGGGATATCCAGCGGAGAGGGCAGGTAATCGATGATGGCATCCAGCACAGGCTGGACACCTTTGTTGCGGAGCGAGGAACCGCAGAAGACCGGCGTGGCGCGGTTTTCCAGCACGGCCTGGCGCAGGGCGGCCTTCATTTCTTCCACGGTGATCTCTTCACCCTCAAGGAACTTGATGGTGAGATCATCGTTCAGTTCGGCCAGCCGCTCCACCAGAATCGCGCGGGCTTCTTCGGCTTCGGAGCGCATATCCTCGGGGATGTCGGTGACGACCGGCTCCTTGCCCAGCTCATCTTCCCAGTAGGTCGCCTGCATGGTCAGCAGGTCGATCGTGCCGCGGAAGCTGGCTTCGCTGCCGATGGGCAGCTGCATGGCGATCGGGTTGGCCCCCAGCCGCTGCCGGATGGTCTCCAGCGTGCGGGTGTAGGACGCGCCCACGCGGTCCATCTTGTTAACGAAACAGATGCGGGGAACCTGGTAGCGGTCGGCCTGTCGCCAGACCGTCTCGCTCTGCGGCTCCACGCCCTGCACAGCGTCGAAGACCACCACGCCTCCATCGAGAACGCGCAGCGAACGCTGCACTTCGGCGGTGAAGTCGATGTGTCCGGGGGTATCAATGACGTTGATCTGATACCCCTTCCACTCCGCCGTGACCGCCGCGGAAACGATGGTGATCCCCCGCTCGCGCTCCTGCTCCATCCAGTCCGTTACAGTGGTGCCTTCGTCCACCGATCCGATACGGTAGGTCCGTCCGGTATAGTAAAGGATGCGCTCGGTGGTCGTGGTCTTTCCGGCGTCAATGTGCGCTATGATACCAATGTTACGGCACCGCTCTAACGGAAACTGCCTTGCCATGATCTTTCCTTAAACTACAGGACGCTATACCCGGTAATGCGAGAAAGCCCGGTTCGCCTCGGCCATGCGGTGGGTCTCTTCGCGCTTGCGAACAGCGTTACCCTGGCCGTTGGCGGCGTCGATCAACTCAGCAGAGAGTTTCTCTTCGAAGGACTTGCCACTCCGAGAGCGGGCGGCATCTGCCAGCCAGCGCATCGCCAGCGCCATGCGGCGTTCCATGGGAACTTCCATGGGAACCTGGTAGGTTGCGCCACCGACACGGCGAGGACGGACTTCCATGAGCGGACCGACGTTCTTCAGGGCCTGCTCAAACACTTCCACCGGGTTGCGCCCGGTCTTCTGCTGGACGATGTCCAGAGCATCATACATCAACCTGGTCGCGGTGCTTTTCTTCCCGCGTTCCATAATGTAGTTGATGAAATTCTGGATATAAACATTCCCGTACCGAATATCGGGAGGGACTACCCGCTTCTCAGGTTTGGTTCGACGCATTCAGACTACTCCGTCTATCAAAATAAGTCTTATTTCTTGGCCATCTTGGCCCCGTACTTGGAGCGACCCTGGGCTCGTTTGGCGACCCCGGTGGCGTCCAGCGTACCGCGCACAATGTGATAGCGCACGCCCGGCAGGTCCTTCACACGACCGCCGCGCACCAGCACCACGGAGTGCTCCTGCAGCTGATGGCCTTCACCCGGAATGTAAGCGCTCACCTCGAGACCGTTGGACAGGCGCACGCGGGCGATCTTGCGCAGCGCTGAGTTCGGTTTCTTCGGGGTCATGGTACGCACAACGGTGCAGACACCGCGCTTCTGCGGGGCGCCTTTGTCCTGGCGTATCCTGCGCTGCTTCATCGAGTTCAGCGTGTACTGCAGCGCCGGGGACTTGCTCTTGGCCTTCTTGGTTTGGCGTCCTTTACGGATCAACTGATTAATCGTGGGCACGTTTTGCCTCCAAAGCAGTGTCTTTCTGAGGTGATCACTCACCAGTGAATAATGATTAGTACGGTTTCAACGGGTGAGGCCTTCACGTGCAATTCAGGCCTCACCAAAGTTACACATTATACGCCTGCAAGCTAAAGTACACTCTCCAGACAACGAGGGTCGATTATATCATGGGCAAAAATGACCGTCAAGGAAGGCCCTGACCGCCGCCCAGCTCATCCAACTCCTCGCCCAGGCCAAGCAGACCGGTATCCATGCGCGGCGGGCGCACCCGTTCCTCGTCCTTGCCGAAGCGAATGACCTCGTCGGTGTCCATCACCGCTTCCACGGCCAGGCCAAGGCTCTGCAGCTCTTTCACCAGCACACGGAAGGAGGCCGGCAGGCTGGGCTCTTCGATCGGCTCGCCCTTGACGATGGCTTCGTAGGTCGCCACGCGGCCCTGAACATCGTCCGACTTGACCGTGAGCATTTCCTGCAGCGTGTACGCCGCGCCGTAAGCCTCCAGCGCCCACACTTCCATTTCGCCGAAGCGCTGGCCGCCGAACTGCGCCTTGCCGCCCAGCGGCTGCTGGGTCACCAGGCTGTACGGGCCGGTGGAGCGAGCGTGCACCTTGTCCTCGACCAGGTGGTGCAGCTTGAGCATGGTCATCACGCCCACGGTAACCGGCTGGTCGTAGGGCTCGCCGGTCTTGCCGTCGCGCAGCACCTTCTTGCCCAGGATGGGCATCGGCTCGCCGGTCTCGGCCATGTAGGCGTTGGCGCGCTCGCGGGCGTTCTCTTTGTTCACGTCCGAGACGTCCTGGCCCTCGCGCTCCAGCCACAGTTTCAGGCAGACGTAAACCGCCTGCTCGTCCTTCGACACGCCGTTTGGCGAGCCGTAGGTCTGGCCCTCGATGGACAGGCAGGATTCCGGATCGTAGCCCTGGTCACGCAGCCATTCGATCAACGTTGACCAGCGGGCATAGTTTTCCTCGGAGGACAGGCGGTACACATCGTAGCCGCGGCTGCCCAGCCACTCTTCCAGGTAGAGCAGGCGAACTTCATCGTCGTCGCGGATGCTCTCCGGTTCGTAGCCCTGCTCGGTCAACCATTCCCAGGCCTTGTCGGCTGTTTCCTTCCAGGCCCGATCGATCATCCAGGCGCGGGCCAGTTCCGCCTCAATCTCGCGCTCGTCAGCGCCGTCGAAGACCGGAGTCACCGCGCGGAAGCCCAGGCGGGACGCAGCCCAGCCCAGGTGAGCTTCCAGCACCTGACCGATGTTCATACGGCCCGGAACGCCGAGCGGGTTGAGGATCAGGTCCACCGGGGTGCCGTCTTCCAGGAAGGGCATGTCTTCCACAGGCACCACGCGGGAAACCACACCCTTGTTCCCGTGGCGGCCGGCCATCTTGTCACCGGCGGTGATCTTGCGGCGCTGAGCGACGGAAACGCGGACCATCATGTCCACGCCGGCCGACAGGTCAGCGTTGTCCTCGCGGGTGAAGACCTTGACGTCCACCACCTTTCCGCGCTCACCGTGCGGCATACGCAGCGAGGTGTCCTTCACGTCGCGGGACTTCTCACCGAAGATGGCGCGCAGCAGGCGCTCTTCGGGGGTCAGTTCTTTTTCGCCCTTCGGGGTGATCTTGCCGACCAGAATGTCGTTCGGCCCGACCTCGGCCCCGATGCGGATAATGCCCTGCTCGTCCAGGTCCTTGATCGCGTCCTCACCGACGTTGGGGATATCCCGGGTGATTTCCTCGGGGCCCAGCTTGGTGTCGCGCGCCTCGACCTCGTACTTTTCAATGTGCACCGAGGTGAAGCGGTCGTCCTGAACCAGTTTTTCGGAGATCAGGATGGCGTCTTCGAAGTTGCCGCCTTCCCAGGAGACGAAGGCGATGACCACGTTCTGCCCCAGCGCCAGATTGCCCTGGCGGGTGGAGGAGGAGTCGGCGATCACATCGCCCTTGCGCACGCGCTGGCCCTTTTCCACGGCCGGGCGCTGGTCGATGCAGGTGCTCTGGTTGGAGCGCTGGTACTTGCGCAGCCCATAGATCTTGAGCGACCCGTCGTTGTTGCGTACCACCACTTCGTGACCGGTCACCGAGATGACCTCGCCGTCTTCCTCGGCCATCACCACCTGGCCTGAGTCGAGCGCGGCGTAGCTTTCCATCCCGGTGGAAATGATCGGGATGTCGGGCTGGATCAGCGGCACGGCCTGTGCCTGCATGTTCGAGCCCATCAGCGCGCGGTTGGCGTCGTCGTGCTCCAGGAAGGGGATCAGCGCGGCGCTGATGCCCACCACCTGATGCGGGGCCACGTCCATGAAGTTAACCAGCTCGGCGTCTTCGACCAGGAAGTTGGAGTGCTCGCGGATGGAAACGCGGTTCACCGCGAACTCGTTGTACTCGTTCAGCGGCGTGTTCGCCTGGGCGATGCGGAACTTGTCCTCCGCGTCGGCGGACAGGTATTCGATCTCATCGGAGACAAACGGGGTGACGAAGATGACTGCTTTGTCCAGCTTCTGGATCTTCGGCAGCATTTCAGCGGTGATGCGCTCGCCTTCAGCGGCGATCACTTCGCCCGTCTCCGGGTCGGTCAGCGTCTCGCGCAGCTGGCGGCCGACCAGACGCGGATCGTTGGATGACAGCGAGCGAAGCACGCGGCGGTAGGGAGTCTCGATAAAGCCGTACTCGTTGACCCGCGCAAAGCTGGCCAGACGGCCGATCAGACCAATGTTTGGACCTTCCGGCGTTTCCACCGGGCAGATGCGGCCGTAGTGCGAGTGGTGCACGTCGCGCACGTCAAAGCCGGCGCGCTCGCGGCGCAGACCGCCAGGACCCAGCGCGGAGAGCGTGCGCTTGTGGCGCAGCTCGGCCAGCGGGTTGGTCTGGTCCATGAACTGCGACAGCTGGCTGGATCCGAAGAACTCGCGCAGCGCAGCCACCACCGGGCGGATATTAATCAGCGACACCGGGGAGACCTGGTCCTGATCGCGGATGGACATGCGCTCCTTGATCACCCGCTCCATACGGCGCATGCCGATGCGCAGCTTGTTCTGGATCAGCTCGCCCACCGTCTTCACACGGCGGTTGCCGAGGTGGTCGATGTCGTCCTTCTGCTCTCGCTCGTTGTTGATCAGGATCATGCGCCGGATCAGGTAGACCACGTCCCACTTGGTCACCGTGCGGTGGGTCACCGGAATGCGGTCGCTGAGGTCCAGCTTCTGATTGAGCTTATAGCGGCCGACCCGCTCCAGGTCATAGTGGCGGTGGTCGAAGAGCTGCTCAACCAGGAACTGGCGGGCGTTGTCCAGCGTGGCCGGATCGCCGGGTCGCATGCGCTTGAAAAACTCGAGCAGCGCTGCTTCGGCGATGGTCAGGTTGCCGGTCAGGTCCCAGGCAGGCTCCTGGCGCATGGTCGAGGCGATGAACTGGCGGTCCGGGTTGTTATCCACATCCTGGAACAGCGCGATCAGTTCTTCGTCGGTGCCGGTCTTAATGGGGGAATCCTCCAGCCCGTCGCTGACCGCGGCCAGCGCGCGCAGAAAGATGGTGATGGGCACCGTGCGTTTGCGGTTGAATTTGAGGATCAGATAATCGTTCTTGCGAGTCTCGAACTCCATCCAGGCGCCGCGGTCGGGGATCAGCTTGGCCATGGCCAGGCGGTGACCGGTGGCGCGGTCCAGCGGGGCTTCGAAGTACACACCCGGAGAGCGGATCAGCTGCGAGACGACCACACGTTCCGTACCGTTAATAATGAAGGTACCCTTCTCGGTCATCTCGGGGAAATCGCCCAGGAAGATGTCCTGCTTAATCGGCTCGGGGATGTCCGGACCGGCGAGGAGTACCGAAACGTTCAATGGCGAGGCGTAGGTCAGATCGCGCTCAAGGCATTCTTCAATCGAATGTTTGGGTTCCCCGAACCAGTATTTCAGCCCCCACTGCTGAGACTCAGGGGAGCGGCTGGGGAAGTACAGGCGCATTCCTTTATTGTAGGATTCGATCGGGCAGACTTCATCAAACAAGTCTGCCAGACCCTCCGTCTTGAGACGGCGGAAGGAATCCAGTTGGACTTCAATTAGATTGGGGAGTTCAAATCCGGCAGAAATGCGTGCGTATGATTTTACGGGCAACTCAGAAGGCATAAACTTTCTCCTGGCGTTCTAGAACATGGCAGGATCGAAGCAACAGACAAGTAAACCGCTGTAAGCGGTGACAGGCCCAAAGCAAAGGTTTATTATATCAAACGGTTAACCCCCGGTCAAGAATTTCGGTCCTTATTTGGAAAACTGGTTTGCTGCCAGCGTCCCCTGCGCAGTCGCGCGCCGCGCAGCGGGATGATTTCCCCCACGACTTTCTGGCCGGGATAGATTCGCAGCACCCCGATGGACGGCTCAGCTTCGGGCAGGTCCACCCCGGCGGACCCGGGGTTGAACAGCAGGCGCCCGTCCAGCTGCAGATTCGTGGCCCGGTGCGTGTGCCCGAACACGATCACCCGCGCCTCGGGATGGGGCCGGACCAGTACCTTCAGGTAGCGCTCCAGGCGGTAGCCAAAGACGATGTGCTGCCATTTGTCCCACAGGTAATCCCACCAGGAGCCGTGCCCATGCTGCAGAGCAATGGGTACCCCGCCAACCTCAATCAGCTCCGTCCAGCCCAACTGACCTCGCAGCAGCCAGTCGCGGTTGCCTCGCACGGCGGTCACCGGCGCGATCTGCTCCAGCTCCCGCAGCACGGCGGGCGAGCAGATATCCCCGGCATGCAGGATGCGGTCCACCCCTGCCCGGCGCAGCGCCGGCAGAACTTCCGGGTGCAGCTCTCTGGCCCGGTCTGGGATGTGGGTGTCCGAAAGCACGCCCAGTGTGGCCAGCGGCTGCTCATCCAATCCGGCCGGCACGGTGCTCTCAGCGGGTGAGGCACCGGTTTCAGGATCGAAGGACTGCCCCACCGCCCTTCAAACCTCCAGCAGGGATGCCAGGTCCCGGCGGGCCTGGCGGGGATCCTGAAAGTGAACGACGTGCAGGCCCATCCGGCGTGCCGCTTCGATNNGCCCCTCCAGCCTGTCCAGCACCAGCCGGAAGGCCTCCGGGTCTGGCTTGCGCATGCGCACTTCGGCGGAAAACACGACGAAGTCGAATACGCCGGTGAAATCGTATATTCCCCGAACCATCTCCCGGGTTCCATCCCAGGCGTTGCTGAGCAGCGCCGTCTTGTACCGCGGGCGCAGGGACTGGATGTACTCCACCAGCTCCAGGTCCACCCGGTCGCCGCTCCAGAACTCGCGGATGAAATCCTCCAGTTCCTCCGGAGACAGCCTGAGCTGCGCGCCAACCCAGGCCCAGTGTTCGGCCTGCGTGATCAGCCCGGCTTCCGCCCTGGCTGAGGATTCCGATCCAAACACCAGGCTTTCCAGCGCTGCCCGGTTGGTGCCGTACTTTTCCGCCAGGCGATCGCGCGGACCGCCGTCTACGGTGCGCAGGATCACCCCGCCCATGTCAAAGATGACCGCTTTGATGCTGCCCATTGATCTCCTCTGCCTCCCCGAGTATACCATTCGATTCTCCCTGAGGCGACCGCTGTTCGCAGGTTCGGCTTTATACTCAGGGTATATATAGAAAAAAGAAAGGTGAATACCTATGAGACTTGGTGGAGGAGGCGGAGGGGGCTGGCGCAGCGTCATCCAGGCGGAGGACGAGCGCCCCAGATTGACCAGAGAACTGCTGCTGCGCGTGCTGCGCTACGGCCGCCCTTACCGGCTGCAAATTGTCGGGATGCTGGCCCTGATCCTGATCGTCTCCGGGCTGAACCTGCTCAACCCGCTGATCGTCCGGGACCTGATCGACCGCGCAATACCATCCGGAGACGTAAACCGCCTGATCTTCCTCGCCTCGATGCTGCTGGTCCTGCCGGTGGTCCGCGGGCTGATCAGCGTGGTGCAGCGGCGACTGAACGCCAGCGTCGGTGAGGGGGTGATTTTCGACCTGCGGGTGGCGCTGTACGAGCATCTGGAGCGCATGTCGCTGCGCTTCTTCACCCACACCAAGGTCGGCGAGCTGATGAGCCGCCTGAACAACGACGTGATCGGCGCGCAGAACGCCATCAGCAACACCATCATCAGCATCCTGACCAACATTGTGCAGGCGGTGGCCGTACTGGCGGTGATGTTCACGCTGGAATGGCGCCTGACGCTGATCAGTATCGTCATCCTGCCGCTCTTCCTGCTGGCCGCTTCGCGCATGGCCACCCGGCTGCGGGATATTGCCCGCGAGAACATGTCGGCCAACGCCCAGATGAACGCCATGATGAACGAAACCCTGAACATCGGCGGGGTGCTGCTGGTCAAGCTGTTCGGCCGGGTGGAACGGCCGGGTGGAAGAGGAACCCCGCCGGTTCGAGGCCCGGGCAAAGGCGGTGAAGGATATCGGCGTGCGCCGGGCCGTGACCGGCGCCAGTTTTTTCGTGATCATCGGCCTGCTGAGCGCGGTCGGTTCGGCGCTGGTGTACGGCATCGGCGGTTACCTGGTGATGCAGAACGCCTTCACCGTGGGCACCATCGTCGCCTTCGGCGCTTACCTGGGCAGCCTGTACTCGGCGCTGCAGTCACTGGCCAATGCCCCGGTTGAGTTCGCCACCTCGGTGGTCAGCTTCGAGCGGGTGTTCGAAGTGCTCGACCTGCCGCTGGAGATCGCCGAGAAACCCGACCCGGTGCGCCTGAAAGAGATCCGCGGCGAGCTGGTCTTTGAGAATGTCACCTTCCGCTACGCTGCCGACGAGTCAAACCTGCTGAGCGACGTGCGCCGCTTCGGGCAGATGGACCAGATCACCGCCGCCCTCTCCGGTGAAGTGCCGGAAGAGGAGGAGGAAGAGCCGGAGGCCGAGGTGGCCGCGAGCCAGGCCCGCTCGCTGGCGCTGGAAGATATCAGCTTCACCGTCCAGCCCGGCGAGCTGGTCGCGCTGGTCGGCCCCAGCGGAGCAGGCAAGACCACGCTGACCTATCTGATCCCGCGGCTGTACGACCCCGACGAAGGCCGCATCTGCCTGGATGGGTACGACCTGCGCGACCTGAGCCTGGATGACCTGGCCCGGCAGGTGGGCATGGTCACACAGGAAACGCACCTGTTCCACGACACCGTGCGCACCAACCTGCTCTACGCCCGGCCGGACGCCACCCAGGAAGAAATCGAGGAAGCCGCAAGGGCCGCCAATATCCACGACTTCATCGCCGGCCTGCCCCACGGCTACAACACCGTCGTCGGGGAGCGCGGCTACCGGCTGAGCGGCGGAGAAAAACAGCGCCTGGCCATCGCCCGGGTAATCCTGAAGAACCCGCGCGTGCTGGTGTTCGACGAAGCCACCAGCTCGCTGGACAGCCAGTCCGAAGCGCTCATCCAGGAGGCCCTCAAGCGGGTGATGCAGGGGCGCACCACCATCGTCATCGCCCACCGCCTGAGCACCATCCTGGCCGCCGACCAGATCCTGGTCATGAACCGGGGACGAATCGTCGAGCGCGGCACCCACGACGAGCTGCTGCAGCTGGACGGCCTGTACGCCCACCTATATCACACCCAGTTCAGCCGGGAGCCTGGCCTCTAGGCCGCGGTTAATCAGCCCACAGGTCGACCACCACTCGCCCGGTTTGCCCGCCGGCCAGGATGCGCTCGATCTCTGCGTCCAGCTCCGCAAACGAAACCCGCCGGCCGATCTGCTCCAGACCGGGCAGCTTCCATTCCCCTGCAATCCGCTGCCACAGCGTCTTTCGCTGCGGGAGGGGCAGTTGGGCCGTATCGATCCCCAGCAGGCGCACCCCGCGCAGGATGAAAGGGAAAACAGTGGTGTGCAGCTCAGCCCCGGCCGCGTTGCCGCAGGCGGTCACTGTCCCCTGGTAGCGAGCGGCGGCGATGGCCGCGGCCAGGTACGCCCCGCCGACGGTGTCCACCACGCCCGCCCAGCGGCTCTTGAGCAGCGGACGCCCGGCCCCTTCCAGCAGCTCCTGCCGGTGAATGACTTCGGACGCCCCCAGGCGGGTGAGATACCTCCAGCTTGCCGGTGGCGGCGACCACCTCGTAACCCTCCCGGGCCAGCAGCGCCACGGCAAAGCTGCCCACCCCGCCAGTGGCGCCTGTGACCAGCACCGGGCCATCTCCCGAAGACACACCGCTTTCGATCAATGCCGCAACGCTTGCGGCCGCAGTGAACCCGGCCGTGCCGTAGACCATGCTTTCGTACAGCGTAAGGCCCTCCGGCCGCGGCATGACCCGGTCCGCCGGCACGCGAATGAACTGACCAAACCCGCCCGGGATGCTGACGCCAAGCTCGTATCCACTCACCAGCACTTCAGCGCCGGGCTGGAAATCCGCTGACCGGCTCTCCTCCACAACCCCGGCCGCGTCGATTCCCGGGGTGTGGGGATAGGTTTTGGTGACGCCTTTGTTTCCGCTGGCCGAGAGCGCGTCCTTGTAATTAAGGGATGAGTAAAGCACCCGGACCAGCACATCGCCTTCCGGTAGGTCATCGATCGTCCTCTGGTCGATCGAGCGGGTGAAGCTTCCGTCTGCCTGTTCGCGAACCACCAGCGCCAGAAACTGCTTTTCCATCAAAAAGGTACCTCCTGCGGCTTTTTCGGGCTAGAATAGGAGACAATGCGCAAATGGTTCCTCGCCCTTCTTTTCATCCTGGGCTTCATTTTCATTATTACCCGATTTGGTGAAATCGAGCAGGTTCTGGCGGTCATTCAGGCCGCCGACTGGCGGTTCTTCACCATGGCGCTGGCGCTGCAGGCGGTCTGGTTCGGGCTGGTCACGCGGGCATACCAGCGCTTCTACCAGGCCATGCAGGTGCGCGAAAAGCTCTCCCGCCTGTTCCTGGTGGTGACCGCGGCCAATTTCATCACCATCCTGACCCCCTCCGGGGGGATGACCGGGCTGGCGGTGTTCCTCTCGGACGCCCGCCGGCGGGGTCACTCGATCGGCCATGTGATGGTCGCCTGCGTGCTGTACCTGATCAGCGACTACACCGCCATATTCCTCATCGGTCTCTCGGGCTTCTGCTATTTGCACCAGCTGAACCGGCTGAACTGGGTGGAAATCACCGCCGCCAGCATTATCGGCCTGGTTCTTCTGGGGCTGTGCAGCCTGCTCTATCTGGGCGTGCGCTCCACCGAGCGCTTTGGCTGCGTGCTGGCCCGCCTGGCCCGCATCATCAACCGCATCGCCCGGCCAATCCTTCGCAAACCGCTGGTCTCGGAGGCCTGGGCGCATCATGTGGCCGAGGAAACTGCGGAAGGCATCACCCGCCTGGCCCGCCAGCCTGGCCTGTTTGCCGCGCCGGTAGCCTTCACGCTGGGCAACAAACTGGTGCTGATGGCCATTTTATGGGTCATGTTCCTGGCCTTCAAAGTCCCCTTCACCCCCTGGGCGCTGGTCACCGGGTTTGGCACGACCTACCTGTTCGCCATCGTCACCCCCAGCCCGTCCACGGTCGGGGTGCTGGAAAGCCTGATGACGCTCTCGCTGGTGGCGGTCAATGTGCGCCTGGAGGCGGCCGCGGTCATCACGCTCGGCTACCGGGCAGTCACCTTCTGGCTGCCGTTCTTCCTGGGCGGCTGGACGCTGCGGCAGCTGTCCCTGCCGGCTGGGCGGCTGGACGCTGCGGCAGCTGTCCCTGCCGGTCGGCGGGCCGCCGGCTGAGCCCCTGTTTATCCCCACCATCAGCGACCCTGCCGCCAATCCCCCGGAGGAACCGCGGAGTGATCAGCCCGGCCGGTAGCGGCTAGCTTTCTCCCGATCTTTACGGATGAGGGCCATCCACAGCATATCTTCGTACCGGCCGCCGCGCTGGACCGCCTTTCGCGTACGGTCTCTTTCCACGCAGCGGACCGTGAGCCAGTTGAGATACAGCTCCCAATAACAAAAGCGCTGCATCTGCTGCAGCGCTTTTGATCGTAATGTATTTCCTTTTCCAGTAAGACAGAGCTCACCGGTCACCTGTTCGGGATCTTCATCCTGCAGGGAACCTTTTTTCACCTTTCAACAGCGGTATGCTCAGGCGGTTCATTTTCGCTTCCCCTGCTTCGTCCCTGCTCAAACACCCAGGCTGGCGGGCCGGCCGCAGGACGTGAAGCGCGGAAAGTCGAGCAGCGCCTCCCCCTCAAAGGCGACCACGCCCGCCCTGCCGGTCTCGCGCTGGTACTGCAGCAGGCGCTGGTAGTCCGGCGAGCACTGCACATCCTCCCTGCGCTCGGCGAGCACAACCTTGCGGATCAGCCCGGACTGCAGGTCGGCCATCATCTGGCGGAAGGCCGGGCGCTCGGCACGGGGATGAGGCAGCACGTCGACGTAGACCGCCACCAGCTCGCCCATTTCAGGACGGCTGCGGAGCGCCAGCAGGCCGGCATACAGGCGGCGCTTGGCATCCCGGCTGTAAGGCTCACCATCGTTCAGGACGCCGCAGACATACAGTCCCACAGCCCCTTCCCGGTGCCCGGAAGACGGGTTCAGATAATCAACGCGGTAGCCGCCTGGTTTTCTCAAGGTTTCAAACATGGCTGACCTCCTTGCGGTAGGGTCAAGAGCGGTTTCGGCACGGAACCTGGTGGTTCCCTCATCAGAACAGCACATTATCGCAGGTTTCTTCAGCATGCCAGCCTCTCAATCAAAAAGGCCACGATCCGGTCCCGTGGCCTTTCAGGCGGTAAAAACAATTCAGCCACGGGTTCTTTGGAGCGCTCCCGTGGCTGTCGGTGTTGGTTGTCGAGTCAGCTACCGATCCCCAGGCACACTCCGAGAAGGCACAACGCTGCCAGCAGCGGAGGAAGAAATCACTTCAGCAGCCCACTTTTCCATTCTCGGCGCTTCCTTTCTATAGGATCAGAATAACGTAATAAGTATAGCAACCATTGCGGCTGTGTCAACAGGTTTCAGAATATTTTAAGAATTCTAATCCGCGCTGGAACCCGTCCGCGCACTCCGCAGAAAAGGGCGGTTTCTGTTTATAATTTAGACGATGGAAACCCTGCGAAGACAAATTCAAGAAGTCACCGGACTCACCCTGAACGCGGCGCAAATGGCCGCTTTCCAGCGCTACGAGCAGGAGCTGCTTGCCTGGAACGCCCGCTTTAACCTGACGGCCATCCGGGACGTGCCCGGCATCCGCAGCAAGCACTTTCTGGACTCGCTGACCTGCACTCTGGCCTGGGGCAAGAACCCGCCCGCCTCACTCATTGACATCGGCACAGGGGCCGGGTTCCCTGGGATCCCGCTGAAAATCGCCTGCCCGAGCCTTAAGCTGACCCTGGTCGAGTCGGTGGGCAAGAAGGTGGCCTTCTGCAGGCACATCGTCGAGACGCTGAACATGAAGAACGTGACCGTGATCCAGGCGCGGGCCGAGGAGCTGGGCCAGCACAGAGATCACCGCGAGGCTTACGACTGGGCCGTCGCCCGGGCGGTCGCCAACCTGCCGATTCTGGCGGAGTACCTGCTGCCGCTGGTGCGCACCGGCGGCGTGGCTCTGGCGCAGAAAGGCGAAGACGCCCCGGCCGAAGCTCACGCGGCGGAGCGCGCCATCCAGGTGCTGGGCGGCAAGCTGCGCAAACTGACCCCGGTCGAGCTGCCCGGGGTCGCCGACGACCGCTTTCTGGTGGTCATCGACAAGGTACACCAGACACCTCCGGGCTATCCCCGGCGGGTCGGGCTGCCGGCTAAAAAACCGATTGTGTAACCCGTCCGCTCAGGCCCGGGCGACCACGCCCGTCTGCACCTGCCAGACGGTGCTTTCGCGCACGAAGGCCTCCGGGAACTGGGTCAGGTCAGTCGTGGTCAGCACGGACTGCTCCGACTGTGTGAGGATTTCAAGCAGGTCCTTGCGGCGCTGCGCGTCCAGCTCGGCCAGAGTTTCATCCAGCAGCAGCACCGGCCATTCTCCCGTGCGGGCCTTCATCCAGTGCAGTTCGGCCAGCTTGAGCGCCAGCAGCGTGGTGCGCACCTGCCCCCGGGAGCCAAAATCCCCCAGGTCAACCCCGTTGGCCAGGAAGCGCACTTCATCGCGGTGAGGGCCAATGGTGGTCACACCCCTGGCGATTTCTTCAGGGCGCAGCAGTTCCAGTCTCCGCTGGAATCCCTGCTGGATCTGTTCGCGGGTAAACTTGCTCCGGTCCACATCCGTGTCCAGCGGCAGGCTGAACTGCCCGGCCGGTTTGGGCAGCGGGTCATAGGCCGGGTGGTAGACCATGCGCAGCACTTCCTGCCCGTGCGTCAGGCGGTAATGGTAGCGCGTGGCCTCGCGCTCCAGCTCCTGCACGGCTTCGATGCGGTTGGAAATCAGCACCGCGCCGCGTTTGGAGAGCAGCTCATCCCAGTAATCCAGCTGGCTGATGTCGCCGCGGCGCTCGGCAAGCTGCTTGAGCAGCGCGTTGCGCTGGCTGAGGATCTGCGAGTATTCCGTCAGCGCCTGGGCATAACCGGGCACCGTCTGCGAGAGCGCCAGGTTCAGGTACCGCCGGCGCTCCTCCGGCCCGCCTTCCACGATGCTGGTCATCTGGGGCAGGAAGATCACCGCGTTGAACAGGCGCAGCGCCTCGTGCACCGAGCGCTTGACCCCGTCCACCAGCACTTCCTTGCGCAGCCGCGGACCGTTGGCCGCGGTGGCCTCCTGGATCAGACGCGCTTCGATGCGGTGTCGCTGCCCGCCGCGCTCAAACTCACCCACCACGCGGCCCACAGCCAGGCTCTCCTGCCCGGCGAGGAAGTTGATCAGCTGGCGGTCGGTGCTGGCGTGCAGCGAGGTAAACGCCGCCAGGTAGTAGATCGCCTCCAGCAGGGTGGTCTTCCCCTGAGCGTTGTCTCCGACCAGCAAGAGAACCCGCCTCGGCACATCCATGTCCAGGCGGGCGAAGGAACGAAAATTGGTCAGGGACAGGTGGGTCAGGTGCATGAAAACTTGACTACCCGGTCAGTCAATATAAATCTCTTCTTCCTCGCTGGGCTTCCAGACCTTCGTGGCCCGGTCGGTGAACATCACGCCGTCCAGGTGATCGATCTCGTGCTGGAAGATGCGGGCAACCCAGCCGGACAGATCCAGCTTGAGCGGTTTACCGCGCGCGTCCTGCCCTTTGACCACCACAGCCAGATGCCGTTCCACCTCTCCGACCAGGCCGGGCACCGAAAGGCAGCCTTCAATGCCCATCACCGTCTCTTCCGAGGCCGCGACGATCTGGGGATTGACAATGGTGTACAGACGCTTGGGGGATTCCTCATCCTCTTCGTCTTCATTATATTCGACCACGATCACGCGCTGCTGCACGCCCACCTGGGGTGCGGCCAGGCCCACGCCCGGCGCTTCGCGCATCGTTTCGACCATGTCATCGATCAGAGTTTTCAACTCAGGTGTAAACCGGGTCACCTTCTTAGCCTTGCGCCGCAATACGGGATCCGGCAAAGTCACTATTTTCCGAACAGCCATTTCCTTCACAAAATCTCCAGTCTGCCAGTAAAACACCTATCACACCGGCAGCGTTTAATTCTACCCGATATCCCGGCGGTTTGGGCGATTGCGTCCCGAATCCGCGGGGTTTTCGATCATCTGGTGGTAGGTGTGGATCCAGTCGGCGATGCTCATCTCCTGCCGCTCCTGGTCGCGCTGCTTTTCGCCCAGGCCGTACTGCATGAAGCGCTGAAACAGCTCGCGCTGCACCTCGGACGGGTTGAAGACATGATTAAAGGTAAACACCGTGTCGCCGATGCGGATGTAGACCGTGCCAAAGTTGAGCAGCAGGCCAATCGGCCCGTGGCGCTTGTACTCGATGCTCTGGATGTTGCGGATCGGTGCGGCGCGCTTGTGCTCCAGACCGAGCGGTCGCTTATACAGGTCCACCACCTGCTCTCCGGTGATCTGGTATCGGTCGTTGCGCCAGTCGATGTACTGGTAGAACCACCAGCCCATCGCCAGCATCCCCAGCGCGGTCAGGATCATCATGATGTTCAGCGGCGTGAGCGGCAGTTCATCGAACCGGCCCGCCAGCGTCAGGATCATGCCGGTGATCACACCGACGAGCAGGAGCGTCGGCAGCCAGACGCGCACCACCAGCATCCACCAGTGCGTCCAGTAGGTGACCATCCCGTTCTCTTCCTGGCGCAGGCGGAACAGATGCGACCACAGCCCCACGATGGGGTGCGGGTCATCCTGGTCAGCCGTTACGGGCCTGCGCGCCGGCTGCGGGGCCGGGTCTGGCAGGCCGGCCAGGCGGCGGTGCAGCGCCGAGCGAATCTCCGACTGACGAACCGATTCCTTCGCCCGGGTGGCGCGGACCCGCTGCGCCTCCATCAGCTGCAGCACCAGGTCAGGGCGGGCCAGTTTGCTGAGCTGGATGTTGCCGGTATAGGTGCGGATGACGATGTCTCCGTACCCTATCCAGCGCGCCCACTGGTCCGTGCGGATCTCACTGCCCAGGATAGCCTCCAGCGGCACCTCCTGACGGCTTTCGTACAGCAGGGCTACCTTCTCCACAGAGACAACCCGGCTGTTGGTGATGATGGAATAGTCGTTGGACCAGTCCAGCGCCACCCAGGCTGCCCAGGCCAGGCTGCCCAGCAGCGCCATCGCCAGCAGCGGGAAGGGCCAGAGCAGCTGCGGGGCGTCCAGCCGCCAGATCAGGCCCAGCGGCAGCACCAGCCCGAAGATCACCAGCGCCGGGCCAAGCAGGCGCAGCAGCAGGAACATCAGATGGCGGCGGGAAATGAAGCGAATGTATTCCCGCTGGCCCAGCCAGCGCGGGCGCACTTTCAGGCTGAGGTAGAAACTTTTCTCCAGCAGCGACAGCGCATCCGCCAGATCAGGGATCTCCGCGGACAGTTCGTCCAGGTCTTCCGCCGCCAGGCAGAAGGCCATCGTGCGGGTGGTGGCCGTGGCGTTGGTGGTGCGGGCGTTCCGGGCGCCCAGTGCTTCTTCGCCGAATGTATCCCCCACCTCCACCAGGGCGACCTCGTGCTCCCGGCCGTCGTCCGGCACCGAGAGCAGCACCCGGCCGCTGTGCAGAAAGTAAAACGCGTCCGCCGCCTGGCCCTGTTCGTAAATGCGCTGGCCGGCCTCAAAGGCGTACAGCTCCAGGTGGTAGTACACCTGCTCCAGCTGCTGCTCATTGAGCGCGCGAAACAGGTGGATGGAGCGCAGGCGCTCAAATACTTCCGACCGGTCGACTTTCATCCCTCAAGTATATCCTAACGAGATTGTATGTCTGGAACGCCGGTGAGAATCTGGTAGAATGAAGCCGGCAAGCACCCTGAAACGGTCCGAAAACAAATGAAAAAGAACCCTTCCATCCTGCGATGGCTTTCAATTCTCATTCTCTTCCTGGCGGCCCTGCTGGCCATATTCCAGCTGATTAACTTCAGCAGGATTCGTGCCAGTTTCTTCCCGGGAACCACCATCGCCGGCGTGGATGTCTCCGGTCTCAGCCGCCAGCAGGCCGCCGAGCGGCTGATGCTGATCTACAGCCTGCCGGTCGAAGTGCGCTACGGCGACGCGGCCATTCAGATCAAGCCTTCCAACGTCGGCTTCTCGCTGGATCTGGAAACCATGCTGGCCGCCGCCGACCAGGCGCGCGGGTCAAGCTCCTTCTGGGCCGGTTTCTGGAACTACCTGTGGAACCAGATGCCCCCGGCCACGGACGTCCCCCTGCGGGCCAGCGTCTCGGAGGAGCGGCTGCGCGCGTATCTGATTAACGAAATTGTGCCCCGCTACGACCAGCAGCCCACGGCCGCCATGCCAGTGCCGGGCAGCACCGGTTTCACCCCGGGCAAAGCCGGCACGAAAATGGACGTCGACCGGGCAGTGATCCTGATCCAGGACGCGCTGCGCTCGCCCACCAGCCGCATCGTCAACCTGTCCTACAACACGGTCGAGCCGCCGCGTCCCTCCCTGCAGACGCTGGGCGTGCAGCTGCGGCAGGTCATCGATGTGTCCGGGTTCGACGGGCTGACCGAGGTATACCTGCTGGACCTGCAGACCAACCAGGAAGTGCAGGTCGCCCGCATGAACGGCGCGGACCTCACTCCCGACATCGCCTTCACCGCCGCCAGCACCATGAAGATCCCCATCATGATCTCCTCCTTCCGGCGGATGGGCGAGCCCACCCCCCAGGAAGCGCTGGACCTGATGCGGGCCATGATCGAGCTATCGCAGAACGACCCCGCAGACCAGCTGATGGAAGACCTGATGGACAAGACCCTCGGCCCGCTGCAGGTGACCGAAGACCTGCAGGCCCTGGGGCTGGAGAACACCTTCCTGGCCGGGTATTTCTACCCCGGCGCGCCGCTGCTCAAGCGCTACACCACCCCGGCCAACAGCCGCACCGACGTCGACACCTCACCCGACGACTACAACCAGACCACCCCGGCTGAGATGGGCATGCTGCTCAACGACCTGTACCAGTGCGCGTCCAACGGGGGCGGCAGCTTCGCGGCGGTCTTCCCGGGTGAGATCAGCCAGTCGGAATGCCGGCAGATGATCGACCTGCTGACCAAAAACCTGCTGCCCGCGCTGATCCCGGCCGGCATTCCCGAGGGGACCCGCATCGCCCACAAGCACGGCTGGATCACCGAACTGGACGGCTATGTGCACACCTACAGCGACGCGGCCATCATTTACTCGCCCGGGGGCAACTACATCCTGGTGATCTACCTCTATCACCCGGTGCAGGCGCTCTGGGACGAGGCCAACCAGCTGATGGCGGACCTGTCTCAGGCAGTGTACAACTACTACAACACCTCGCTGCGCTGACCTACCGGCCGGATTCAGCCTACCTCAGCCGCGGAAGCAGCTCCTCGGGCGCGAATCCCATCGCTGCGCACAGCTCGTTCTGCGCTTCATTTAGCGCGGACCGCAGCCGCTCCAGGCGTTCCGGCTCCAGCGAGCCGAGATGACGATAGCGAGCCTGCAGCGCTGCCAGGCGCTCCTCAAAGCTGACCAGCTGCGAGCCTTCCACCAGCTTGTCGGCGAAGCAGACCACCTTCTCCTCCCAGGTGATCGGACGATCTTCCTCACTCAGCAGGGAGAACAGCAGGTGGCGGCGGGCGATGCGGGCCAATTCCGGCTGACCGCGCTCCTCCAGCATTTGCCCCGCCCTTTCGGCGTGGCTCTCCCCCTTCGTTTCATCCGCCTGCAGTTTGGCCAGGTCGTGCAGCAGCCCGCCGCGGTGCGCCAGGATGGGGTCAGCCGGATGCCCGGCATTCCTCAGCCAGAGCGCCATCAGGTAAGAAACCTGAGCCACCTTCTCCACGTGGTCGAGCAGCCGGCGGGGCGTTCCCACCTGCAGGTACCAGGTCAGGCAGTCACNNGGCGGCGGCCGTTAATCTTCTCCGGCAGCTCGCGCAGATCCCGCAGCTCAATAGAATGCAGCGGCAGCAGGCCGGGCGCAGCCCGGCCGGTCGGGTTGTACCAGGCGGTCATCCAGCCAGCCCGCCAGGCGCCAAGCACGTCATCCTCGAACCGGTCCCCGACCATAAGCATCTCTTCCGGACGGGCGCCGCAGGCCTGCTCCACCCCGCGGAAGAAGGCCAGCTCCGGCTTGCGCGCCTGCACCCGGACCATGGTGAAGATCTCCTCAATATACTGGCCGAGGCTGACCCGGTCGAGCGCCGTGCGGATCTGCCCGGGTGAGGAGTCGGCCGCGTTGCTGGCCAGCACCAGCCGGTACCTCCCGCGAAGCGCCGCAAGCATCTCAGCCGCGCCGGGCACCTCAGCCACCTCTGGCCAGTCCACCATTGCGTTGGTATAGGCTGGGTTGACTTGCATCAACGTGTCACCCCAGTCAAATACAATTACCTTCGGCCGTTTATTTTCAAATGCCATGACGCCCTCCGGAGTTTGGTCCGGCCGGTTTTCAAGCCGGTCAAGAGCAGAGTATACCTCCGCAAGCAATAGTTCAGGTTAAAAAACCCTTGTCTCGCTTAAGAAACCCCTCGCAGGAAGGGACGGCTGGTATAATGCCAGATATGCCCTCACTGGTAGCCCTGGACCTGGAAACGACCGGCCTCGATCCCTCCACCGACGCGATCATCGAAATCGGGGCGGTTCGCTTTAACGGATCCCGGGTGGAGGCGGAGTTTAATACGCTGGTCAACCCCAACCGGCCCATCCCCGCCTTCATCACCCAGCTGACCGGCATCAACAATGAAATGGTACGCAATGCCCCGCCGTTCGGAGCGGTGGCCCGGCAGTTGGCCGATTTCATCGGCGACTCGCCGGTGGTGGCCCACAACGCCCGCTTTGACGTCGGGTTCCTGCAGAAGCGCGGGCTGCTCCCCTATAACGATGTGATTGACACCTATGAGCTGGCCGCGGTGATGATGCCTACCGCCAGCCGCTACAACCTGGGTTCGCTGGGGCAAATCCTGGGCATCCTGATCCCCAACTCGCACCGGGCGCTGGATGATGCCCGGCTGGCCCACGCGGTCTACTGGCGGCTGTTCCAGAAGGCCATGGAGCTGCCGGTGGACATCATCGCCGAGTTCGTCCGCCAGAGCGAGCATCTGGACTGGGACGCGGCGAACGTGTTCCGCCAGGTGCTAAAAGAGCGCGCCCGCCAGCCCATCGCCCCGCGCAGGGTGGACGGTCACAGCCTGGAAGGGCTGTTCCAGACCGAGAAGGTGCTGCTGGCGCCGGAGATCAACGCCCGCTGCCAGCCGGCGCCGCTGGACATCGACGAAGTCGCTGCGCACCTGGAACATGGCAGCGATTTTTCACGGCACTTCCGCCAGTTCGAATCGCGCCCGCAGCAAACCCAGATGCTGCGGGCGATCTGCGAAGCGCTGAACGGGCACCGGCACCTGCTGGTGGAAGCCGGAACCGGTACGGGGAAATCCTTCGCTTACCTGATCCCCGCCGCCATCTGGGCGGTGGAAAACAACACCCGGGTGATGGTGTCCACCAACACCATCAACCTGCAGGACCAGCTGATCAAGAAGGACATCCCTGACCTGTGCGCCGCGCTCAAACTCGACCTGCGCGCCACGGTGCTGAAAGGGCGGAACAACTACCTCTGCCCGCGCAGGCTGGAGGCTCTGCGCCAGCGCGGCCCCGAAAACCCGGATGAGATGCGCATCCTGGCCAAACTCCTGGTCTGGATTGAGCAGGGCGGCCAGGGCGACCGGCATGAGATCAACCTGAACGGCCCGGCCGAACGCGACCTGTGGAACCGGCTTTCGGCGGACGATGAAACCTGCCAGCCGGAGGTCTGCCTATCACGACGCGGCGGGCTGTGCCCCTTCTACAAGGCCCGCATGGAGGCCCAGAACGCGCATCTGGTGGTGGTCAACCATGCCCTGCTGCTGGCCGACGCCGTCTCCGGCAGCCGGGTGCTGCCCGAGTACGAGTATCTGATCATCGACGAGGGCCATCACATCGAGTCCGCCACCACCAACGCGCTCTCCTACCAGGTGAGCCAGACTGACCTGCAGCGCATGCTGCGTGAGCTGGGCAGCTCGTCCACCGGCATCCTGGGCCGGCTGCTGCGCGTGCTGCAGGGTGAGGTTCGCCCTTCGGACCTGGCGGTCATGCACGCCGCCGTCGATAAAGCCACCGATGCCGCCTTCCGCCTGGAGCGCGACCTGCGCCAGTTCTTCGCCAGCATCGAAAACTTCATGGAAAGCATGCGGGAGGGCCAGCCGGTGAGCGGCTACGGGCAGACCCAGCACCTGTTACCCTCCACCCGCCGCCTTCCCGCCTGGGATGAGGTGGCCATCACCTGGGACAACACCCAGACGACCATGAACCAGTTGCTGGAGCACATCGACAGGATCCACAGCTCCATTGGCGTGCTGCAGCCCGAGCCTGGCCCCGACCTGGAAGATGTGTCTGGCAGTCTGGGAAACCTGTACCGGCGGCTGTGTGAAGCCCGCGAATACCTGGTGGCCATCATCGCCGAGCCGAAATCATCCGAGGTGTACTGGGTGGAAATTCACCCCAACAATTACCACCTCTCGCTGCAGGCCGCCCCACTGCACGTGGGCGAACTCATGGAGCGGTATCTGTGGAACGAGAAGTCCAGCATCATCCTGACCTCGGCCACGCTGACCACCCAGGGCGAGTTTGATTACCTGCGCGGCCGTTTGAACGCTGCAGAAGCGGATGATCTGAAGGTGGATTCGCCCTTCGATTACGAAAACGCCGCTCTGCTCTACCTGGTCAACGACATCCCCGAGCCGTCTGACGCCAGCCGCTTTCAGCGATCCGTCGAGAAGGCCCTGACCTCGCTGGGGAAGGCCACCGGCGGGCGCATGCTGGCGCTGTTCACCTCCTACGCGCAGCTCAAGCGCACCTCGCAGGCCATCGGCCCCGTCCTGGCCGAGCAGGGAATCGAGGTCTACGAACAGGGCGAAGGCGCTTCGGCCAGCACCCTGCTGGAGACCTTCCGCGAGGCCGAAAAAGCCGTCCTGCTGGGCACCAAGGCCTTCTGGGAGGGCGTGGACATCCCCGGCGACGCACTGTCGGTGCTGGTGATTGTCAAACTGCCCTTCGACGTGCCCACCGAGCCGATCATCGCCGCCCGCGCCGAGACCTTCGAGGACCCCTTCAACGAGTACAATCTGCCCGAAGCCATCCTGCGCTTCCGCCAGGGCTTCGGCCGGCTGATCCGCACCCAGTCCGACCGGGGCGTGGTGGTCATCCTGGACCGCCGCATTCTCACCAAGCACTACGGGCAGTCCTTCCTGAGCTCGCTGCCCAAATGCAGGGTGGTATCCGGCTCGCTGCACAATCTCCCCGCCACTGCATCGCGCTGGCTTAACCTGTAAACCAGATTACACCTGTCCGGAAATCGAATCCCGGGGCATAATAGGAGTAATCTATATTTCACATGTATGGGATGAACTGATGACCAATCCGCTAGCCCCGGTGGGCAGCCCAATGTCACTGGAAAAGCAGGCCTACGATGCCATCAAGGCGGCGCTGCTGACCTTTCGCCTGCCCCCTGGCGATTCTCTGGTGGAAACCGACCTTGCCCGGCAGCTCGGCATCAGCAAGACCCCGGTTCGCGACGCTCTTTCGCGCCTGGAAAAAGAGGGTTTCATCGAGAAGATCCCCTACAAAGGCTACCGCGTGGTCGAAATCTCCATCGACGCCATGGAAGAGATCTTCGAAATCCGCGCGGTGCTTGAAGGGCTGTCCGCCCGGCAGGCGACGATTAACTTCCGCTCCGAGGATATCCAGCAAGCAGAGAATCTGATTGCGCATCACCGCGAAGCGCTGGAAGCCAAAAACTACCCGCAGGCCGGTGTGTTCAACAGCCGCTTCCACAGCCTGCTGCTGGAGCGCTCCGGCAACCGCTTTTTGAAGCAGATCCTGGCCAACCTGGACGATCACCTGCAGCGCTACCGGGTGCTGTCCAACTTCCAGGTCGGGCGCAAGCTGAAATCCGTCGAGGAGCACCGGCAGGTGCTGGCCGCCATCAAAGCCAGGGACGCGGAGCAGGCCGAACAGGCCATACGCGAGCACCTTACCAGCGTGCTCCAGGACCTGAAGGCGCAGGACTTCTCCGAGCTGATCGAGCGCGTGCAGTCCCAGCCGGTGGAAGCGCCGGACACCCGGCTGGTGGAATAGCGCAGCACCGCTTACTCCACGGGGGATCGAAATGCGCGCTCCCTGCCTTTCTCCCTTCCACCCGCAAACTTGCCAAACCGGAGGTCAGGCTTGACCGCGCCAGACCATTCACGCTTTCCCCCGGCCCCGACCTGGCTGGAGATCAACCTGGGCGCGGTGCGGCGCAACACTGCCGCGGTTCTGCGTCACACCGGCCAGCCGCTGATGGCGGTGGTTAAAGCCGATGCCTACGGCCTGGGCGCAGCAGCAATCAGCCGGGCTGCGCTGGAAGCCGGGGCGGCATGGCTGGCAGTGGCCCGCTGCTCCGAGGGGCTGGAGCTGCGCCGGGCCGGGATTCAGGCCCCCATCCTGGTGTTCGGCATGGCCGTGCCCGCCGAAGTCGACGCTGCCCTGGCGAACAACCTGACCCTCACTCTTTACAACCGAGAGTCAGCCGATCTGATCGCACAGCGGGCCGCGGCGCTGGGGCTGACCGCCCGGGTGCACCTCAAGGTCGATACCGGCTTCGGGCGCATGGGCGCGCTGCCCGACCAGGCCCTCGATCTTGCAGGCTATGCGCAGTGCCTGGGCGGTATCCAGCTGGACGGGCTGTACAGCCACCTGGCCATGGCTGACGAAGCCCCCGACCACCCGCTGACCCGGCAGCAGATCGAACGCTTCACCGGGGTGCTTGCCGCGCTGCGCGCCGCCGGGCACGATCCCCGCTGGGTGCATCTGAGCAACTCGGCCGCAGCGTTTCTACTCCCCGAGGCCCACTTCAACCTGGTTCGCACCGGCAGCGCGCTGATCGGCCTGCTGCCGGCCTATTTCTTGCCGCTGCCCGCCGAACTGGAACGGGCCGTGACCTGGAAGGCCCTGATCGCCGACACGAAGGCCCTGCCCGGGGGCTGGGCGGTCGGCTACGGGCAAACAGAACGCCCCGAACCGGGTGAAGCGATCGGGGTGCTCTCCGTTGGCTATGGGGACGGCTTCCGGCGCGCGCCGGGCAACGTGGTGCTGGTTCACGGCCGGCGGATCCCGGTGATCGGCCGGGTCAGCAGCGACCTGACCACGCTGCGGCTGCCGCCTGGCTTCCCGCCAGCCCGCGAGGCCGTGCTGATCGGGCGTCAGGGCCAGGAAGCCATCTACGCGGAAGAACTGGCGAAGCGCTGGGGCTGCTCGCAGTCTGCTGTGCTTTCAGGGATCAGCCCGCGGGTTCCGCGCGTGTATCTCGAGGAGTGACCGCCCGGATCAGGCCAGCCCTCCGGTGCCGCGGATCAGGCTTCCTCCTCGCCGCCGGCCGCAGGAGCAGACATACCTTCCAGCCCGTCCGGGATTCCCTCGCCGGCCTCCTCCGCGCTGACCGAAGCCACGTGGAAGGAGCTGGGGGTCTCGCTTTCATCGTAACCTGAGATCACCACGATCCCCTTCGACTGGCCGCTTTCCAGATTGCGCCAGCGGTGCATCAGGCGGGCGGCAAAGAGCAGGCTGTCCCCCGGCTCCAGCAGGAAGCGCTCGCCGTCCACCTCGTACTCAATCTTGCCCTGCAGGCAGTAAATCAGTTCATGTCCGGTGTGCAGCATGCCGTGCGGCCCGCTGGTGGCCCCTCCTTCCAGCGTGATCAGGAAGGCGTCCACCCGGCCTTCGAAGCGCTCGCCGCCCAGGCCTTCCCACCTGCCGCGCATAAAGGTCAGCTCGTTGCGGTCGCCGGCCTTGCTGAACACGATGCGGCTCCTCACCGGCTCTTCTCGGAAGAAGGCCGTGATCGGCACGCCCAGCGCATTGGCCAGTTTGCTCAGTGTGCTGACGGAAGGCGAGGTCAGCCCGCGTTCGATCATTGACAGCGCGTTGGCCGACAGCCCGCTTTCCCGCGCCAGGGCGCGCATGGATACTCCGCGCTCGCCCCGCAACACCCTCAGGCGCTCACCCACATTCACTGAACTTGGCTCATTCTCCATCCTCACCTCCGTACTAGTCAGGATCCTACCGCGCCGGCAGGGCGTTACCGCAACCAGCCTGTATTCCAATTATACGTATTTCGGATACAGGTGTAATCGTTTTTGGGACAACCCCGGCACCCGATGAGAAAAGAGGCGCCCATAGGCGCCTCCTGCATACTCCAGCCAGCCTCAGGAGAGGCCCAGCACTTCGCCCGTTTCCAGGTCCAGATCGATGTCGTAGTAACCCGGGCGGGTCGGCAGGCCCGGCATGGTGCTCATCGTCCCCAGCAGCGGGTAAATGAATCCGGCGCCGACCGAGGCGCGGATGTCGCGCACCAGGATGCGGTAGTTTGAAGGCACGTTCTTGAGCTCCGGGTCGTGGCTGATCGACAGGTGAGTCTTAGCCATGCAGATCGGGATCCTGTCAAAGCCCAGTCGGGTGTACTCTGCGATGCGCTTCTCCGCCACCGGGGTGTAATCCACGCCGTCGGCGTTGTACACTTCGCGGGCGATGATCTCGATCTTCTCCTTGATGGGCAGGTCCAGCGAGTAGAGGTATTTGAAATCGGAGGGCTGCTCGGCCGCCTTCACCACCGCTTTGGCCAGCTCGATCGCCCCGGCGCCGCCTTTGGCCCAGTGATCGGTCATCACCGCGTCCAGCGCGCCGGCCTCCAGGGCCGCCTTGCGCACCAGTTCAATCTCCGCATCGGTGTCCGTCGGGAACTTGTTAATCGCCACCACCACCGGTACGCCAAACTTGCGGGCGGTGCGGATGTGATGCACCAGATTGGCCGTCCCGGCGCTGAGCAGCTCCAGGTTCTCCTCGGTATAGGCCCGGTCCAGCGGGCGGCCGGCGACCACTTTCGGCCCGCCGCCGTGCATCTTCAGCGCGCGGATGGTGGCCACCACCACCGCCGCATCCGGCCGCAGCCCGGAATAGCGGCATTTGATGTCGAAGAACTTCTCCATGCCCATGTCGGAACCGAAGCCGGACTCGGTGAGCACGTAATCCGCCAGCTTCAGCCCGATCATGTCGGCGATGATGGAGCTGTTGCCGTGGGCAATGTTGGCAAACGGGCCGGCGTGCACGAAGACCGGCGTGCCTTCCAGGGTCTGCATCAGGTTGGGTTTGAGCGTGTCCTTCATCAGCACGGTCATCGCGCCAGCCACGCCCAGGTCGTCCGCGGTCAGCGCCTCGCCGCTCTTTGAAGTGGCGAATACGATACGGCCGATTCGTTCGCGCATGTCGCGCATGTCCGTCGCCAGCGCCAGGATGGCCATCAGCTCCGAGGCTACCGAGATGTCAAAGCCGGTTTCGCGGGTGAAGCCCTTTTCCTGCGGGCCCTGACCGATGGTGATGCCGCGCAGCATGCGGTCGCTGGTGTCCATCACCCGCCGCCAGGTGATGGTTTCGGGGTCAATGTCCAGGCGCACGAACCGGCTGCGCTGCTCGGGGGTCATTTCGTCGGGATCGTCGGTCTCGATCCCCAGTTTGGCCTTGCGGGCCAGCATGTTGATGGCGAAGTGGCGTTTGCCCTTCTTGTCCTTCGGGAAGAGTCGCTCAAACAGCTGGTCATCGGTCTGCGTTGACTCGTGGAACATACGCGTGTCGATGGCCGCTGCCATCAGGTTGTTCGCCGCGGTGATGGCGTGAATGTCGCCGGTCAGGTGCAGGTTGAACTCCTCCATCGGGACCACCTGGCTGTACCCGCCGCCGGCCGCGCCGCCCTTGATGCCAAAGGTCGGCCCCTGGCTGGGCTGGCGAATGGCGGTGATAACGGTGTAGCCCAGGTGCGCTCCCAGCGCCTGGCTCAGGCCGATGGTGGTGGTCGTTTTGCCCTCACCCAGAGGCGTCGGCGTGATCGCGGTCACATCAATATACTTCCCATTCGGGCGATCCTTCAGCCGCTCGAGGACCTCCAGGCGGACCTTCGCCTTGTACGGGCCGTAGAGTTCGATTTCGTCAGGTTGAAGACCGAGCTCCTCCGCGACTTCAACGATGGGCTTTAATTCTGCGGCTTTCGCAATTTCGATATCCGGCGGGACGGGGTCCTGCGGGTGGATTTTGATGGCGCGAAAGGGACGATGTCCGGCGATCACGGTTTTTTCGTTCATCGTTGACTGCTCCTTCAAATTGATGAGTCGATCGATCTAACATGGATATTATTAACGAAGGATCGTTGAAACGCAAGTCAAATCACCGGTAAGGTAATAAAAAAAGACCATGAATCATGGTCCTCAGATGGGGCGGGCGGGGATCGAACCCGCACGACCTTCCGGCCGGCAGATTTTAAGTCTGCTGCGTCTGCCTGTTCCGCCACCGCCCCATATCAGGGTATAGCGACCCTATTTTACCGCACATTACAGGAGATGGGAGGGCGAGTTCCGCCCGCCGGGGCCGGCCGCGTGATCTGACGGATGACTCCAGGCCCCCACGGCACAAAGCAGGTATTCCATTCGGCGTGTGATTTCCGCACACCAGTGCCCGTTTGGTCCCCAGCCTGTGGTATAATCCCTCCGCTGTTGAGGTACAGGCTGTCGCCGCGGGTTGCTTTACGAGAAGTGATGATCGTGATATAATCCGCCCTCGCGTCGAATGTTATACACAGCTATTATTTTGGCCCATTGTGGTAAGGAATGAGATGATGAGCGATTTGATCAAATCCATCGAGCCGGCGGTCAATCCGAACATCCCCGACCTGCATCCCGGCGATACAGTCAGCGTGCACGTGAAAATCCGCGAAGGCAATCGCGAGCGTATCCAGGAGTTCAAGGGCATCGTGCTTTACATGCATGGCAACGGTGCCAACTCAACCTTCACCGTCCGCCGGATGGCCTCCAACGGCATCGGCGTGGAGCGCACCTTCCTGCTGCGCTCGCCCCGCATCGACAAGGTGGTCGTCGAACGCCACAACGTTGTGCGCCGCGCCAAGCTGTACTACCTGCGCAGCCGCACCGGCAAGGCCGCCCGCCTCAAGCAGAAATTCAATTAGTCGATCCTTAACGATTGGCACAGGGTGCAGCTCTTCAGGCTGCGCCCTTTTTCCTTTATAATCCAACCAATCCGGTTTTTCCTTACTATCGCGAGGCCAGATGAACAACCCCCTGATTGGTGTTACCGGCTGGACCAGCCAGGACGAATTTTCCGTCAGGCAGACCTACCTGCAGGCCATAATCCGCGCTGGCGGGGCGCCGCTGATCATCCCGCCCACCTTCCCCCTGCAGGCGCTGGATGACCTGCTCTCCCGCCTGGACGGCGTGCTGCTGACCGGCGGCGGGGACATCGACCCGGCCCGCTTCAACGGCCAGCCGCACCCCGAAGTGTACGAGGTCGACCCGCAGCGGGATGAGCTGGAGCTAAGACTGGCGAGCCTGGCGGCCGGACGCAGGAAGCCTCTTCTGGGCATCTGCCGGGGATTACAGGTACTCAACGTGGCGCTGGGCGGCTCGCTGCTCACCCACATTTCCGAGCAGAAAGACAACGCGCTCAAGCACGACTACTATCCCAACATCCCCCGGGACTACCTGGCGCATTCGATTCACATCTGCTCCAACACCCGCCTGCTGGACATCCTGGGCACAGCGGAGATTGAAGTCAACAGCCTGCACCATCAGGGCATCGAGCGACTGGCTGCCGGGCTGCACCCGGTCGCCTTCGCCCCCGACGGGCTGATCGAAGCCGTAGAGCTGCCGGACAGCCCCTTCGGGATGGGCGTCCAGTGGCATCCCGAGTGCCTGCCGGATTCCCTTCCCATGCGGGCGCTTTTCCAGGCCTTTATCGAGGCGGCCCGGTGAGCCTGGCAGGAGTCTTTGACTCGGGAGTCGGGGGGCTTTCGGTGCTTCGCGCCATCCGGCAGCACCTGCCCGCGCTGCCGGCCATCTACCTGGCCGATCAGGCCCACGTGCCCTACGGCGTGCGCTCGCTGGAGGAAGTTCGCGGGTTCAGCGAGGAGATCACTCGCTTCCTGCTGAGCCAGGGGGCCAGCCTGATCGTGGTCGCCTGCAACACCGCCTCCGCCGCCGCGCTGCGCCACCTGCGGGCCACCTTCCCGGAAGTCCCCTTCGTGGGGATGGAGCCGGCGGTGAAGCCCGCCGCCGAAAGCACGCACAGCGGCAAAGTCGGGGTGCTGGCCACCCGGGCCACCTTCCAGGGGGAGCTGTATGCCTCCGTGGTCGAGCGTTTCGCCAGTGACGTGCATCTGTACCAGCACACCCTGCCGGGCCTTGTGCAGGCGATCGAAGCCGGTGATCTGACTGCCCCGGCCACACGTGCCATCCTGGAGGACGCGCTTCAGCCCATGCTGGAAGCCGGCATCGACACCATCGTGCTGGGCTGCACCCATTACCCCTTCGTCATCCCCCTGATTGAGGAAATCGCCGGCCCGAACGTGCGGGTCATTGACCCGGCCGGGGCGATCGCCCGCCAGGTTGAGCGGCTGCTGGTGAAAAGCGGCTGGAGTCCGGTGGATCAGGCCCCTGCCCGGCCGCAGTTCATCACCACGGGCCAGCCGCACACCTTCCAGCGCCAGCTGGCATTCCTGACCGGCGATGATGAGCCGGTGCGTCAGGCCCTCTGGCAGGGCGGCGAACTGCGCCTGGCGTAAGATAATCTGCCGCCTTCACCCGCCGCTCGTTCCATGGACGCAGCGGGCATTGCCCGCACCCAATTCTGGTATACTTTTTTTGAAGAGGAGGACGCGCAAACCAATGGCGATGAACGAAGTCGAACTCGACCCGGTAACCCATATCACAACGGACGCAATCGGCAAGCCAGGGCAGCGAGTGTTCTATCTTCAGGCCTGGAAAGGCGACCAGTCCGTGACCCTGATCATCGAAAAGGTGCAGGTGCAGTCACTTGCGGTCGGCGTGGAGCAGTTCCTGGCTGACATTCAGCAGCGCTATCCCGATCTGGTTGAAGCCGACAAGTCCTATGACGAGTCCAAAATGCACATTCAGCCGCCGTTGGACCCGCTGTTCCGCGTGGGTGAACTCAGCCTGGCTTACGACACCGTGCGCGATCTTGTTTGCCTGATTGCTGAAGAAGCAACCGCAGTCGAAGGAGAGGAACCCCAGGTTGCCCGTTTCTGGTGCACGCGCTCGCAGCTGCGCAGCATGATCCACTGGGGGCTGGACGTCGCTTCCCGGGGGCGCATGATCTGCCCGCAGTGCGGCGAGCCCATGGACCCCGGCGGGCACTTTTGCCCCAAGCGAAACGGGCACAAGCATTAACGGAATTTTGGGAGGCTATGTCTACTCCTGTTGAGCAAGAAAAGATCTATCAGGCCCTCATGAGCGGAGAGTTAAAGGTGGAGGGCCAGTTTATTACCGGTTCCAATTACACCTTTCTCGGTCAGGTCATCTATGAAGACCTTACCCTGGACGTGGTGTATAAACCCAGCCGGGGAGAACTGCCGCTCTGGGATTTCCCGACCCATTCCCTGGGCAAGCGCGAAGTCGCCGCCTATGTGCTCAGCGAAGCGCTGGGCTGGGGGCTGGTGCCCATCACCGTTTTCCGCAAGGACGGCCCCCTGGGGCCTGGCTCGGTGCAGCTGTATGTCGAGCACGACACCGACGAGCATTACTTCACCTTCTCCGAGGCCACCAAGCAGAAGCTGCGGCCGGTGGTGCTGTTTGACCTGCTGGCCAACAACGCTGACCGCAAGGGCGGACACATCCTCGAGGACGCGCAGGGGAAAATCTGGCTGATTGACCACGGCATCTGCTTCCACGAAGAGGACAAACTGCGCACCGTGGTCTGGGATTTCGCCGGCGAGCCGATCCCCGAAGACCTGCTCAACGACATCCAGGACCTGCTCGCCCGGCTGGAGGACACCTCCTGCCCGACCTATCAGGAGCTGGCCTGCTATCTGGACCCGGGCGAAATGACCGCCCTGAAGCGCCGGGCCAGGCGGCTGCTGCGCGAAAAAACCTTTCCCTCCCCCGGCAGCCGGAGACGGCCGTATCCCTGGCCGCCTGTTTAACATTTCGTTCAGTTTTCTCCATCGAAGCCCTGCACAGGAGTCCCCATGCGAACCATCACGCTTGCCCTCATCGGATTTGGCCACGTTGGCCAGGCGTTTGCCCGGCTGCTGCTGAAAAAGTCAGCGGAGCTGGAGAACCTCTACGGCCTGCGCTTCCTGGTCACCGGGATCGCCACGGCCCGGCACGGCACGGCGGTCAGTTCCGGGGGCATCCTGCTCACCCGCGCGCTGGAACAGGTGGCCAGGGGACTGCCGCTCGGTCCGCTGTCCGAGCAGCCCACTCCCGGCAGCATCGAGGATTACATCTATTCCTCGAATGCGGAAGTTCTCATCGAGAGCATCCCGGTGAACCATTTCACCGGGCAGCCGGCGCTGAATTACCTGAAAGCCGGTCTGAACAAGGGCATGCACGTGATCACGGCCAACAAAGGCCCGGTAGCCCACGGCTACCACGAGCTGACCGCGCTGGCCGCCCGCAGCGGGAAGCGCTTCCTGTTCGAATCCGCGGTCATGGACGGCGCGCCGATCTTCTCCCTCTTCCGGGCCGGGATGCCCGCGGTCGAGGTGCGCGGTTTCACCGGCATCCTCAACTCCTGCACCAACTTCATCCTGTGCGAGATGGAAGCCGGCGCGACCCTGGAGGAAGCGGTGGTCAAAGCCGCCTCGATCGGCCTCACCGAGACGGACGCTCTGAATGACCTGCAGGGCTGGGACGCAGCCATCAAGATCGCTGCCCTGGTCAATGTGATTATGGGCATTCCGCTCAAGCCCCAGGCGGTCGAACGGGCCGAGCTGACCGACATCACCCCGGAGATGATCCAGGAGGCCGCCAGTGCCGGGGAGCGCTGGAAGCTGGTCTGCACCGCCCGACGCCAGGGAAACCAGCTGCTTGAAGCCAGCATCAAGCCGGTGCGGGTGGGGCCTGGCTCCCGCCTGTACACCATCAACGGCAGCAGCTCCTATATCGAGTTTGAAACGGACATGCTGCCCGGCCTGGGCATTGTTGAAAGCGACCCCGGACCGGAGACCACCGCCTACGGTCTGCTGGCCGACCTGATCAACGCCGTGCGGGGCATGTGACCCATGAGCGAAGTCTACTGGCTGGGTGGAGGGACAATGTCCGCCGCGGCCGCGCTGACCGGCCCGGGCATCCGGCCGCGCTGGCTGGATCAGGTACACCTGCTGGGCGAAGAGAGCGCTCCCCTGCCGCCGGAGGTGACCTCGCCGGTCTACTGCTGGCCGTGTGACGAAAGCCAGGACCACGCTTTTTTTCACCTGTGCCAGCGTTCGCTGCTTTCCGGCGAAGTAGACCTGGTCCTGCTCGCCCGGGACGAATCCGCCTGCGCGCTGCTGGGGTCGCCCGTGGCTGTGGGCCGGTACAACCTGCTCCCTCACGCCCGCCTGACGGCGCGCCGGGCCAACCGCAGCCGGATGGAGCTTTCCGCCTGGCTGGTTGAAGTGGCCGGAGGGCTGGAGGGCCTTGAACCGGGGCCGGAGGATATCACCTGCATTTCCCTTCCGGGCGGCGAGCCGCTGGCGGCGAACCCGTTCCCGCAGGCGGAAGTGCTGGGAGAACCCGGCAGCCTGCTGGCCCGCCTGGGGGCGCTGATCAGGCTCCTCGGAGAAACGCAGGGGAAGGCAGGGCTGCTGCTCTCCCAGCCGGCGGACCGCCTGACCCTGGCTACGCTGGTGGAAAGGATTTAGCCATGCCCACGATTTTTCTTGCGCTGGGCAGCAACCTGGGCGACCGGCAGGCCAACCTGCAGGCAGCAGTCACCTCATTGGCCCCCGGCGTGAGCCTGATCCGCCAGTCCTCCGTTTACCAGACCGAGCCCTGGGGCTACACCGACCAGCCCCTGTTCCTCAACCAGGTGATCGAGGCCCGCACCGAACTGCCCCCGCAGGACCTGCTGGCCTATCTAAAGCATCTGGAGCACACCCTGGGCCGCGAAGCGACCTTCCGCTACGGGCCGCGCGTGATCGACCTGGACATCCTGCTGTACGGGGATCAGGTGGTCAGCCTGCCCGGCCTTAACATCCCCCACCCTCGGCTGGCGGAACGCGCCTTTGTCCTGGTCCCGCTGGCCGAACTGGCCCCCGATCTGGTCCATCCGGTCGAAGGGGTCACCGTGAAAGAACTGCTCACCCGGGTGGACGCGTCCGGCGTGCAGCCCTTCTCCGGCCCGGCAGTATCCACTGAAGCAGGAGGATGATATGCAGACCACCCCTACCGGCCCGCTCCCCTGGAACGCACGCACCTATGTGATGGGCATCCTCAACATCACCCCGGACAGCTTCTCCGGTGACGGGCTGATCGGACGGCTCCGCCGGGAGGGTCTGGTCCGCAGTGCGGTCCTTCTGGCGCAAAAGTTCATCGCCGACGGCGCGGACATCATCGACATCGGCGGGGAAAGCACCCGGCCGGGCGCGCAGCCGGTCAGTGCGGAGGAGGAGATCGACCGGGTGATCCCGGTCATCGAAGCCCTGCGCGCGGAGGGCCTGGAGGCGATTCTGTCTGTCGATACCTACAAGGCGAAAGTTGCGGAGGCGGCCCTTGAAGCCGGAGCGCACTGGGTCAACGACGTCTGGGGGCTGCGCGCTGACTCTGAGCTGGCGGCGGTCGCGGCCCGCTTCAACGCGCCGGTGATCCTGATGCACAACCGCAGCAAGCCGTCCAACGCCGAGCTGCAGGAGCGCCTGGGCGGGCGCTACGTCGGCGTGCACTACGACGACTTGCTGGGCGACATTTGCCGCGAGCTGATGGAATCGGTGGAACTGGCCCGCGCCGCCGGCATCCCCGACCGGCATATCATCCTCGATCCCGGCATCGGATTCGGCAAGACCGTGGAGCAAAACCTGGAGCTGATCAACCGCCTGGATGAAATCAAAGCGCTCGGCTTCCCGGTTCTGCTCGGGCCGTCGCGCAAATCCTTCATCGGCTACACGCTGGACCTGCCGCCCGAACAGCGCGTGGAAGGCACCGCCGCGGCGGTGGCGGTGGGCATCGTACGCGGCGCGGACATCGTGCGCGTGCATGACGTCGGCCCGATTGTACGCGTGGTGCGCATGACCGACGCCATCGTGCGCCAGGCCTCCCGGGCCAGGGCTGAACAGGGCTGACACGTTTTATTCCATCAGCACCCGGTCAATCACCCAGACGGAGCCTTCCTGCACCAGCTCAAAGCTCAGCCGGTACTCCCGGCCGCCGGAGAGCGCGGCAATCTGAACCACCGCGGCGGGCGGGTCCGGGCTGGCGGCGGCTGACTCAACCAGATAGCCTTCGACCGGCCCGTCCAGCCCGAGCAGGTCCAGCGCCCCGCCGGGAGGCAGGTCGTCCTGCGCCCGCCGGGACAGATAAGCGATCATCAGCCGCGGGTCTTCCTGCGTGAGCTGCAGAAAGGCCTCCACCACCCCCTCCGGAGTATCGGGGTAGGCGGCCGGAAGGCCCGCTGGCTCAAGCGTCTCCGCCGGCAGCGGGGTCACGCCGACAGTCGGCAGCCGCTGCCCGGACGAAAACGGCAGGCAGCCTGCCAGCAGGCCAGAGACTGGAAGCAGCCCAAAGACCGCCAGCAGCACGAAGACTGCCGGTTGGCGAAAGCCTCTCAACAGGCTGCGGGTCCGCCAGAAAAGTAGACAGGGGCCCTTCCAGCGAAGGTCCCCTGCTGGCCTAGTTGGTGGTATTCCAGAACCAGTTGTAGGCAAAGTAGCCGGCTTCCGAGTCCAGTCGAATGGCGATCTGCCGGTCCCCGCGCAGGTCCGCCGGGATCTGGAAGGTGGCTTCGAAGCTGCCGCCCTGCCCGGAGTTCACCGTCCCCACCACGATGCCGCCCACGCCCCGGGTGCCGATCTTCCCCATGCGCACGGTGAAGGTCTGGTTGGCGGGGAAGCTGCGCGTCACGATGGTGACGGACTGGTCTTCCGTCACCCGCAGGATGCTGAATGTTGGGATGGTCCCCGCGGCAGGCGCCGGGGTGGACGCTACGCCGGACGGGGTCCCGGTGGTGGCAGGAGCACCCGGCGGTTCGGTGCCGCCGTTGAAGAACCAGTTGTAGGCGAAGAAGCCCTGCGGGCTGTCCAGGCGAATGGCGATGCGGTAGCGGTTGCGCAGCGCGGAAGGAATATCGAAGGTGGCCTCAAACGCGCCGCCCTGACCCGAGTTGAACTCCGCCACGGCAGTGCCGCCGATGCCGCGGGTGCCGTACTCACCCATGCGCACCGTGAAGGTCTGGTCCGGCGGGAAGTTGCTGGCCACGATGGTCACCCTCACACCGTTCTCCACCGAAGCGATTCGGAAAGTCGGGATGCCGCTGTAACCCGGAATCCGGGTGGCGGCAGGCGGCGGCGTGCCGGCCGTGGTGGTCCGGTTGTAGAACCAGTTGTAAGCAAAGTAGCCATTCTGGGAGTCCATGCGGATGGCGATCTGGTTCTCATTCCGCAGGCTCTCGGGGATCAGGATTTCGGCTTCAAACGCGCCCCCCTGCCCCGTGCTGACCGTCCCGGCCACTACTCCGCCAATTCCCCGGGTGCCGATCTTGCCCATGCGCACGGTGAACGTCTGGTCCGGCGGGAAGTTGTTGGTCAGCACCGTGACCGACTCCCCGGCAACCACGCTCTGGATCTTGAAGGTCGGGATCCCGCGGTACCCGCCGGTGCCGGGCGCCGGAGTCGACGCAGGCGGTGTGGCAGGGGGCGGCGGGCCCGCGGTCCCCGCCGGTGCCGGGCGCCGGAGTCGACGCAGGCGGTGTGGCAGGTGGCGGCGTGGACGTCCCGGTCTGGGCTGGCTGGTTGTAGAACCAGTTGTAGGCGAAATATCCGGCCGCGCTTTCCAGGCGAATGTGAATCTGACCTTCATTTCGCAGCTCGTCTGGAATATCGAACGTGGCCTCAAAGGTGCCGCCGCTGCCGGAGTTCACCGTGGCCACGGCGATGCCGCCCACGCCCCGGGTTCCGAACTTGCCCATCAAAACGGTGAAATCCTGGTTGGCAGGAAAACCCGCCGTGCGGATGGTGACCGTCTCGCCCGGCTCCACCTCCACGATGGCGATGGTGGGTGTTGCCGCCGCGGCTTCCCCCGGCAGGACGCCCCCCGCCAGCAGGGTGATCAGCAGCACGGCTGCCAGAACTGCCTGGAGAGACCGGCGCGCCAGCCTCCCGGGCCTATACGCTAACTGATGAAAAAAGGACATTCCTCACCTCCGTGAAACTCCCAACTTGATGTGACATAAGTATAGCGGATCCCTCGAGAAATGCGATAAATTCGATCAATATTTTTCAGCCGTTTTTTTACTGACAGAAGACGCCCCCCTAGCGCACCGATGGAAGCAGCCAAAACACCCGATCGTCGGTGGAATCGCCGTTGTTGTAGACGGTCAGGATGAAGCGCACCTGCTTCCCGGCCAGGTGATTCAGGTCCAGCACGATAGTCTCGAACTCGCCGTCTGACTTCTGGGTCCAGGTGCCCAGGCTCTGCACCGGTCCGCCGTCCGCGGTGTAGCTCAGCTGGAAGGTCACGTCGCACTTCGGGGACCTGTCCATGCAGCCGATGACTGCCCGAAAATCGTCGTAGTTGCTCACCCGGAAGGCCGGGAAGGTGCCGGTGATAAAACCGTCCCGCCCGCTGCCAGGCTGCAGGATGATGGCTGCCTGGTCTTCCTGATAGCCGCCTTCCAGCACCGGCTCGAAGGAGCGCGCCACCAGCCCCCGATCCGCATCGCTCGCCGAGGTCGGGCAGGAGACCAGACCGTGGTTGGAGCGCCACTCCGCGCTGCAGTAGGCATCGGCCAGCGAGTACTTCAACCCGACTTCCGTAGGCCGGGGAGAGAGGACCGAAATCCGCACCCAGAAGGAGGACTGGGCGCTATCGCCGATGCCAAACAGCACCCCGCCCGAAGAGCGCAGCTGCCAGTAGCCAGTGAAGGTGCCCCGCTGCGAAGGGGCGGTCATTGGCACGGCCACGTCCACCGTCTGGCCGGGAGCCACGGTCACGCCCAGCGGCTGGCTGACCGGCCCGCTCATCTGGTTGCCGTCCACGAACACCACCGCGTAGTCCTTCGACCAGGTGCAGGTGCCGGTGTTGCGCAGCCGCCAGATCTTGGTGAAGGATTCGCCCGGGTAGAACTCCGCCCCATCCCGCACCTGCACGTCTTCTACAAACTGTGCCCGGTTGCAGGGAACAGGCGTTGCCGTCGGGGTGAAGGGAACCGGCGTTACACCCACCGTCGGCACGGCCGTGGTGGGCGTGGGAGTTTCGGTCGCCGGGGGCAGCGTGGCGGTGGGCGGCTGAAGTGTGGCCGTCGGAGCCTGTGCAGTGTCCGTGACCGCCCCGGTTTCAGGCGGCCGTTCCGTCGGGGTCTGCGAAAGCAGCGCGGTCAGCGTGCTGAAGGCCGACTGTGTCTGCTGGGCGGACACCGTCTGCATGGCCAGGGTGCTCAGCAGATTTTCTTCCGGCTCGGGCCGGGAACCAAAAAAGGGAATACAGGCCGATAAGGACAGAACGCCGGCCAGGAAGATGACAGTGAGACGACGTCGATGTACCATGGTTCCCTCTCCTCTCCTGTATAGACGAAATCCGGCCCGAAATCGTTCCAAAACCCCGGGTGATTTCAGCCTGACAATTGGCAAGAAAATGCGGTTATCCGGAGGAAGCAAGGTCAGCGGCCGGGAAACCGTACTCCCGGCCGCGCCAGTGTTCTCGCCCTTAGCCTGATGAGTTTTTCTTCTTCACAATCTTGTCGCGGTGGATCTCCACCGGGATCTGGCGGTCGCTCAGCAGCCTGAGCAGCACCCGCACACGCTCGGTGCCGGAGATGCGGGTGTCGAAGATGGCCTCGTAGCCGGAGAACGGCCCGTCCTGGATGATCACCGGCTGGCCGGCCGGCAGGTCCTCCGGCGCGCGGGCTTCCTGTGCCATCTGATCAAGCTTCACTTTCAGGGTGGAGATCAATTCATCCGGCACCACGGATGGCTCCCCGCCGAAGCTGACCAGTCCCTTGGCGTAGGGCATGTACTGGAAGAAGGAGACGCCCAGCCGCTCGACGTCGGCGCGCACGAACATATAGCCCGGGAAATAGGCGCGCACCTTTTTGGCCCGCGGGTTCACTGGCTTGACGCGGATGCAGGGGTAAAAGACCTCAATGTTTTTCGTCTGCAGCTGCCGCCAGAGCACGTCCTCTTTGTTGGGGTGACTGGCGATCGCGTACCAATGCACAGGCATAGACCTGTCTCTTATACACATCTGACGCTGCCGACGAAGAGGATAGTGTAGATCTC
>CZCB01001605.1_pt1 | contig 39498 bp, 46 predicted proteins | sample 591991 | NCBI WGS metagenome assembly CZCB01 (sample SAMEA3556809, study PRJEB10932) | anaerobic digester metagenome
TATCCTCTTCGTCGGCAGCGTCAGATGTGTATAAGAGACCTATATATACCTTTATTATCTATTATATTACATATTACCAAATTTATACCAAATTTTTGTCGATTTAGATAAAAAATAAATATAATTTTTTGTTTAAAAAAGTTAATTATCTGTAATTATTATAAATTTCATCGAAAATCCACTCAATATAGATTCCATACCCTTTTGAAGGATCATTCATAAATACATGAGTAATGGCCCCTACTATCTTGTTATTTTGTATTACAGGACAGCCACTCATACCTTGAATTATTCCGTTTGTCAGGCTTAAAAGCTCTTCATCAGTTATTTTAACAACAAAACTTTTTTCGTCAGGTTTACTTTGATAAAAGAGTTTTGTTATTTCTATATCGTATCTTTTTAATTCATTATTTACACATGAAATGATTTGAGCAGGCCCTATTTTAATTTCTTCCTTTTTTCCCACCTCAATTAAGTCGTTGCTAAAATAGCCAATATTTTTTTCATCAATTTTACCGTAAATACCAAAATTCGTATTATTTAATACTGTCCCTAAGCTGTCTTCCTTATCTTTAAGTATATATCCTATTATTTCTCCAGGTTCTCCCTTTTTCCCTAATTTGATGCTGGTTATATTTGCTTTGGAAATAGTGCCGAATTCAATATCTATTAAGGCTCCCGTTTCTGAATCAGATATGCCATGACCAATGGCACTATAATATCCACTCTCAGGATCTACAAAAGTAATAGTTCCTATACCTGCAATATCATCCCTTGCCCAAAAGCCAAATTTAATTTCATCACTTTCATATCTCTCCACTGGGGTAACCTTTAAGTTAAGAATTCTTCCCTGTCTGTCTATTTTAAAATTATATGTTTTAATTCCGTTTTCTTCAGTATAACTTATTATATCATCGGTACTTCTCATAGTATGGGAATCAATCTCCATTATTTTATCCCCTATTTGGATTCCTGCCATTTTGGCTGGAGATATGGAAGTTTTATCTTTATCTAAAATATCTGCCAACCCAACAACCAAAACTCCTTCAGTTTTCAATTCCACTCCTACAGTCTGGCCGCCAGGTATAATGTATTTCCCTTCAGTATCTATAACGGGATCATCTGCTGCAAATTTATATGGATTAGTTTTTAAATTAAAACCAAAGAATACCGATGTGAGTAATAATGCAATAAAAAAAGTAAAGAATAAAACTCTTTTAGCGAATCTTTTCATTATTCTCTCCTTAAAGTTTTATCCTTAACTTTTCCACATGTAACTTATATTATTCAACTGTATTTTTGTTAAATTCTATCAGCTCTTTGGCATTATTTAAAGATTTGTCAGTAATTTTCATTCCACTTAACAATCTGGCAATTTCTAAAACTCTTTTTTCATAATCTAATTTTTTCACTGTGCTGTAAGTATTATTATCGACCGTATTTTTTTCTATGAGAAAATGAGTTTTTGGGATTGAAGCAATTTGTGGCGAATGAGTAACACAAATAACTTGATTGTTCATTGCTATATACTTCATCTTAATTCCCGCCATTTGTGCAGTCTTTCCACTTATTCCCGTATCAATTTCATCAAAAACCATTGTCTGCCCTATATCGCTTTTAATTTTTTTGAAAGCTAACATAATCCTCGATGCTTCACCGCCAGAAACAATTTTTTGAACAGAATATAAATCGCTTCCAACATTGGTTGAAATTAAAAATTCAACATTATCCCAGCCATCTGCACCTAGATCTTTTTTTTCTATATTAACCTTAAACTTAATATTTTTCATATTCAAATCATTTAATTCTACTAATAGTTGTTTTTCTAAATATTCTGATGCATCCTTTCGCTTTTTGGATATAAGAGCAGCTTTTTCCTTTAAAGTATTATATAAACTAGCTTTTTCCTTAAGTAATGAGTTAAGTTTATTATCTGCCTCTAGGAGCAAGCTCAGCTCTTCTGAGGCTGATTCCCTGTATTCTTTTATTTTTTCAATAGAAAAACCGTATTTTCTCTTTAAGCGGTTAATTAATGACATTCTGTTTTCAATATTACTGAGCTGTCTTTCATCTAGGTCCAGCTCATCATAGTAATCTCTTAAATCATAACCTAGTAATTTTATTTCTTCTAATTGAATGTCCAAGCGGGAAAGAAAGCTTTCCAACTTTTCGTCAAAACCTTGTATTTTATTTAAAATACTGTAAACGTTATTAAGGTCATCGCTGTTTATTAATCTTAAAGCCTCATAAAGTGATTTTTTTATCTCCTGCACATTTGACAGTTTCTTAATCTCTTTTAATAATTTCTCTTCTTCATTTTCTTTTAATTCAGCTTCATCTATTTCATTTATTTCATAATTAAGTTGCTCTATTTTACTTTCCTTATTCAATAATTTAATTTCTAAATTGTTTATTTCGTTGCATACTTGGATATATCTATTAAATAATTTGCTGTATTCTTTAAATATAGGAGATAAGTCTTTTTCTATAAGGCTGTCCAACATTTTTATATGGTTTTCCTTTTTAAATAAGCTTTCATGTCCAAATTGACTATAAATATCGATTAGAAAAACACCTATTGATTTAAGTGTGCTCAAGGGAACAACCCTGCCGTTGATCTTGCTGATACTCTTGCCATTATCTAATATTTCTCTTGAAATTATTAGATAATCTTCCTTGTCTATCTCTATATTAAGACTGTTTAAATGGGAATGTATATTTTCATTATCTCCAATATCAAATATTCCTTCTATTAGTGCGCTTTTTTTTCCTTTTCTAATTAGGTCCTTTGAAGCCCTTTCTCCTAAAATTAGCCCCATCGCTTCTATAAGAATTGATTTTCCCGAACCCGTTTCTCCAGTAAAAACATTGAAGCCTAAATCAAAATTAATTGTTACATTTTCGAATACTGCAAAATTGCTGATACTTAAACTAAGCAGCATATTATCACCATTATCTTATATTCTTTCTGAACTCATGCAATACACTGTCTACTTGTTCTAATTTTCTGATTGCTACAAAGACCGTATCATCTCCTGCTATGGTTCCTACAATTTCATCAATTCCCATGTAATCTATGGCAGATGCACATATTTGAGCTGCACCGGGAATTGTTTTAATCACTATAATATTATGTGCGTTGTCAATTGAAACGACTGAGTTTTCAAAAATTTTATTCAGTCTGTCCGTAATACCTTCCTGACTCTGGCTAATTGTAGCATACTTGTACTTCCCGCTCTTAGACATAACTTTTACCAGTCTGAGCTCTTTTATGTCTCTGGAAATAGTAGCTTGAGTAACTTCAATTCCCATAGCTTTAAGACCGGCTGCCAACTCCTCCTGGGTTTCTATTTCCTTTTTGGAAATTAACTCTAAAATTTTTGTTTGCCTCGTATACTTTTTCATTTGCCACCTCTTTAATTATTATAGTATTTCAAAGGCCTTGTCTATTAAGTCCTTGAAAATGAATTCATTGTTAGTTTTCATCATTTTTAAATGAGAAAGATACTCAATGTTGCCTTCGTTACCCTTAATGGGTGAAAAATCCATATTTATTATACTAAAATTATTTTGTTTACAATATGAATTAAAATTATTAAGAACTTCCAAATGGACTTTTTTATCCTTAACAATTCCCTTCTTCCCTATATTATTTTTTCCTGCTTCAAATTGGGGTTTTATTAAAACAACAATATCCGTATTTTCGCGACTAATTTCGACAATCTTAGGTAAAATATACTTCAATGAAATAAATGAAACATCTACAGTTACTATTCCAATATTTTCACAAAAAACAGAAGTATCCATGTATCTGAAGTTAGTATTTTCCATATTTACTACTTTGGGATTATTTCTCAATGATTCATGTAATTGACCATGTCCCACGTCTATGGCATAAACTTTCTTTGCTCCTTTTTTAAGCATATAATCCGTAAAGCCGCCTGTAGACGCGCCTACATCAACAGCAATCCTGTCTTTTATTTCAATTCCAAAGGTTTCAACTGCTTTTTCTAGTTTCAGATATCCCCTGCTTACATAGTTTAATTCTTCCATTATCGTAATTTTTACATTGTCTGAAACTTTAAAAGAAGGTTTTGTTATTAATTTATCATCCACTAATACAGAACCATTAAGAATAAGGCGTTTAGATTTTTCACGGCTGTCCACATAACCTTTTTCATGCAAATATACATCAAGTCTATAATTTTTCATTCCTAACCCTTCGTAATAAACATATATATTCCTTGTAAAATTGCTTTCTTAGTGAATTTATTAAAAATTATAGCATGAATATTAATATTTATCAATTAACATTTTTAATAATTATAAATTTGTATAATTATTATTTGCCAAGGTTCCTGGGTACCCATGCATTGGTTAAGGTCGTTGAGTGTTATTCAAATGATTCATCAATAATTTTTATTTTTTTCTGAGTTTCATCTAATTTTTTTGCACAAAAATGATATGCTTTCATTCCTTTTTCATAATTAGCTATTAATTCATCCATAGTAATGTCTTTATTTTCTTCAAAAATTTGCACAATATTTTTCAGATCTTCTAAGGCACTTTCAAAATTTTCGTATTCCATTATTTCACCTCTTTTATTTCTAATGTTTCTACCCTTGCTTCAAAATCTGCAAATCTTATTCGGAGCAATTCTTTTATATTGACCTGATCCATAGTTTTAATTATATTTCCCTCCATGTCTGAAACCAATGTAAAGCCTCTTTTTAACTGTTCCTGGTAATTATAAGCCCTTAATTTTTCCTGCATTATATCAAGAAAATAGTTTAAATTATTGATATATTTGTCCATTTCACTTTTAATAGTATTTTTATACACATTTAACTGGTTTTTAGTGTTATAAATCTCCTCCAAAGGTAGAGAACTTTTCAATATATACTTACTTGTCACTAAATCAGCTTTTTTTTCTGAAAGAATATTGCTTGCTCTTAGTCTTAGAGTATATAGCAGATTAGATAATCTTTCTTCCACATCCTTATAACCCCTTATTATTCTTTCTGCAGCAGCTGTAGGAGTATGACAATAAACATCAGCAACATAATCTGTAAGGGTTCTGTCCGTCTCATGTCCAATTCCAGTTACTACAGGAACCTCAGACTTATAAACTTCCATAGCAATATCCATGTCGTTAAAAATATTTAGATCCTCAAAGCTGCCCCCTCCCCTTGCTATAAGTATTACATCCGTTTCTTTTTCATTAAAATATTTAAGCCCTTCAATAATATATTCCTTGGATTTTTCTCCCTGAACCAAGGAATTGTATATAGTTACATTAATACTGGCCTTTACCCCTTCAATTGTTTTTAGCATATCTTTTATAGCCGCTCCAGTTTTCGACGTAATAATACCTATGTTTTGAGGAAAGATGGGTATTTCTCTTTTCTTATCGAAATAACCCTGGGATTTTAATTTTTCTTTTAACAGTTCCAAATCTAAAAGTATTTTACCTAAGCCTATTCTTTCAATATTTCTTACAATTAGTTGGTATGTTCCCTTTGCTTCATAAAGGGATAATTCCCCTTCAGCAATTATCTGATCGCCATTTTTCGAAATAGAATCAGCAAAAAAAGCAACACAGTTTATACAGGAATTCTCATCACATAATGAAAAATAGGTATAACCTGTCTTGCTTATTCTAATATTGGTAATTTCACCTTCCACTCTTAAATTATTAAGTATGGGATTACTCATTAGGTATTTTTTTATATATTTATTCAACATTGATACTTTAATCGGCTTTAATTTCATTGTACCACCTGTCTATTATGGGAAGCAGTGCAACACCTATCCCGTTATCCGTAGAATTTTCAACTGATGGAAATATAATTTCATAATCATAAATATTAGATTTAATATAGTTTCTAATACTTTTGTTTGAAGCAATACCTCCTGAAATAACTACAGTATTTAGTTGAATTGAAGATAAATTGTTGATTATATGCACAATACATTCTCCAATATATTCAAAAAGGGAATATATAATTGATTCCTTGGTATATTTATTATTTAAATACAAATTACTGTAATAGTTTTCCATTCCTGATAAATTAATAAATGAATCTCCCCTTATAGGAGGTGTTTTCATCCTTTCAAAAGTTTTTCCTTCTATGTATTTTTCCATATGCATGCCGCAAGGGAAAGGAAAATCCATTAAGGTACCTATTCTGTCTATAAGTTGTCCAAAGGTAATATCCTTGGTACCTCCTAAAATTTCGGTTTCAAAGCCCTTTATACTTTTCCTGGCAAAGATAAACTCCGTGGTACCTCCTGACAAATGTACTCCTATAACTTTGTCAACCCTTTTATAATCTTCAATTAAAGAAGCTGCAATATGGTTTTCCTGGTGAGAATATTCCACGTATTTACAATTTAAAGACTTAGCAATAACTCTCCCAAAGTTTTGACCCACTGTAAACACTGGCATGTAGGAACCTTCAACATTACGAGGCCTCGAGCTTACAGATACAATTTTTACTTTTGAAAGGTCATGATTAATCCGTTGGAACAACTCAGGGAAATTTTTCAAATGCTGAAAAACAGCATCCTGCTGCCTTAACCCCTTTTGTCCCTTTTTTACCTCAAGTACTTTTCTTTCATCAGCAAGTATTTTATTGTTTTCACCATCTAATAGTGCAATGGAAGTAGTATAAGCACTTGTATCAATTCCAAGTATGTATGTCATTTTTCTATAGACCTTGCTACCGTACCCAAAATTCCATTTATAAATTTATGAGAATCTTCATTAGAATATTTTTTACTTATTTCTACAGCTTCATTAATGGATACACCTTTAGGTATGGTATTATTGTATAAAATCTCAGATATGGCAACACGAAGTATTGCCAGATCAACCTTGGCTATTCGTGAAATTTTCCAATCCTTTGTATTTTGTCTGATATATTCATCAATTATATCCAAGTGCTCAACTAAATCACATATTGTTTTATTTAAATATTCCGCATCCATATCTTTTAGCTGAAAATACTCTATATGCTCCGCTGTATAATCTCCGTTGAAATCTTTGTTCATATCCATACAGTAAGCTATTTTTACAGCTTCTTCTCTAGTCTCTTTACGTTTCATAATTACTCCTTATTTCTTTCCTCCCTGGAAGAAAGTACAGGTTAATTTAGGCATACATAATTATAGATTGACAATTATAAATTGTCAATCTATTTGAATTTATTGCTCTATTAAGTCTACACGTTCTTTATCTTTATCTTTGTCCTTATCTTTTTCTTTTTCCTGTACTATATTCAGTACGTGAACATTTACTGCCGCCACCTGAAGATCTGTCATAGTTTCTATTTCTTTTTTGACAGATAACTGAACTTCCTTTGCAACTTCATTAATTTTATAGCCGTACTCAACATTTATGTAAATATCTAATACTACAGTATTTTCATTTATTTCAACTTTTATACCTTTGGAGTAATTGTTTTTAGAAAACAAATTAGTAATTCCATCTGCTACACCGGTACGAGTTGTACTTACTCCCTTAACTCCGCTAGTGGCAATTCCGGCTATTATCATTACCACATCGTCAGATATTTTCACTTGGCCAAATTCAAAAGTTTCGTTCTCCATAGCCACACCTCCTTAAGTAATTATAGCAGAAGTAAGTAATATTTACAAATCAATATTATCAAATTTTACGATTTTTATTTGAGAAGGTTCATAATTAGTTTCAGAAACAACTATATCCAATATTTTAGTAGCATCTGCCTGCTCTATGGTATCATTGCTTACCACTTTCACCATACTTTCATCAACTATTACCACGGTTTCATTGTAGCCCTTCGACTGAAGCATAAGCTCAATATCCTGCTCCAAGGAAATAAATGAATTTTTCTTCAATAAAAGCTGCTCAAACTGAGCTTTTGTTTCTTCTGAAATAGAAGAGGAACTTAAGCTCTCTTCAAGATAATCCAATACATCCATATTTCCTTTTTCTTTATTCATTTTAAAATTAGCAAAACTAGTGTTTAAAACCCCCAACACTCCTTCGGAAGAAGCTTCTTGTGCATTGGACAGATCTGTAATATCTCCAATTATTTCATAATCATCTTCACTTGTAATTATTTCCGCCACTTCTAGTTCATTTAATCCGCCTTCTACTATTTCCGTAATATTGTCTGCTTCAAATTCTGGTGCATCTTCCTCATTAAACACTTTGTCTGATGTCATTGCCATGTTTACATAACCTATAATAAAAATTACTGCCAATGATGCTAAAAATACTAATGTTTCCTTTCTCATTATCATAATTACCCCCTTAGTTAATAACTACTACTTCAATATCATTTAATTTAATATCTAATAAAGTTTTCACGGAATTCGTAAGAATGCCGTAAATATCTTTATTACCACTATATTTTGCTACTACCAGCACTCCCGTTATTTCGGGATACTGGTAATACTTCTCCACAACAGAATTATCTCTTCCCAATATTACTTTGTTCTGTTTCGATTCTCTGTTAATTTCTCGTTTTGTTCCGTCGCTTAAAACCTCCACATTAGTTTCATTACTAACATTTTCATCATAAACAGGCTCTAAAACTGGAGTTTGTTTTGTATAGATCATTACATCTACACTTTTTATATCATCAATTTTACTTAGTATTTTTTCCATTCTTCTTTCCAAATTATATACATAACTATCTACTGAAAAACTATCTTCCTGAGAACTAGGATTAATATCCCTATCTTGTGAGAATTGCGAAAAATCAAATTTAAGTATCAGGGATATAATAACCAACAAGATGAAAACATTAATTGCATAACTTAATTTTTTGTTATCTTTAAGCATCTTGAAAAATTCATTCATATATTCCTCCTGTACTAGCGTATATAAAATCTATATTATCCGTCTGTTGAAAAATTTCAGATATATTTTCTTTTAAAGCCTTTAATTCCTCATTTCCCACTATCCTGTTCAAAACAACGTAAAGATGCACATCCATCTTATCAGTAAATTTAAAGGTAATATTTGAAACAACTTCCTCACTCTTAAAATTCTCTTCATTAATTGAGTTTATAATCTCAGGACTTATGCTTTTTAGGCTTATTTCTCTCTGGTATACAGCTGTTTCTTTACTGTTGAAACTGTTAAAATTTAGGCTTCCACTAAAAAATATATTATCAATAATATAAATCATGATTAAAATTTTGATTGAAATTCTGCAAAACTTCTGAGTTTTTCCTTCAGGAAAAATTATCATAATTAAGTTGAAAATAAGTATTAAAACCAATATATTAACTATTACAATCTTCATATTTTTACCCTAAAATGTTGTTCATATAATTTATAATAATTGAATAGTATACCGTAACTATTATTATGGGTGTAAGAAGGCATAGGAGATATATATAAAACATGTCTGCCATTTCATAAATAAGCTTGGATATATTTTCATTAAAAGGCTCTGTTACTACCCCCAGTACTTTATATACTGCAAAAGCCAAAGCTATTTTTATAACAGAACCTCCAAAAGTTGATAAGATAAAAATAATAACCACAATTCCAAGCACATCTTTTATCATTAACAAACTTTTTAAAAAAACTCCGAAGAAAGATGCAACTGCATTGCCTAAAACAGGCATGGACGAAGGAGACAATGCCTTTACAGAGCTAATAAAAATATTATCTGTTTTATATAATATATATCCTTGTACAGAAAAATTTATGACTACTATAATCATATAACCGGATAAAATTAAGATGGTGCTCTTTTTTAAAAATGTATATAAGAGTTTGGTGTTTATAAGCTTGTTCATATTATTGGCTAAAATTACCGCAATCATTGCCACTGTCATAACATCCACAAAGCTGTAAACAAACTTGGTGGTAATTCCAATGGTATAATTAAGGGACATTTGAAAAAACTGCAAAAGACTTAACTTTCCGAAAGTTAGCATAGCTGCCATAAAAATACCGTTAATTTCTTCCGTAATCCGTTTAAAGTCCAAAAAGTCTTTTTTCAACATACCCTTTATACTCAATACGTCCTTAAGGATTATTGTAAAAATAATTAAAACAGAAAACATTACTACTGCATCAGAAACTCCCTTGCTGCCGGATTCTTCCGCAAAGAAATTAATTATAGTTAACACCGTACAAACAATAAATACATTTGCAGCTGTTTTTATAATATCTCTAAAATAGCTCTGTTCATTATCTAATTCATAATAGAGGTAATCTCTTAGACTTATGTCCAAATTTCCTGTAAAAGCATTCTTTATTAAATCCCTTATCCCTATATTGTTCTCACGGAAATATGTATTTTTGCTATTTATATAATCCTCCAATTCTCTTATGGGAATTTCATCTAAGGCTTTTTCCATAGTATCCATTCCATACACATTCCCCCATAAACTTAAGAGAACAATTATTATAATAAATGTTTTTTTCATCTTATCACCCGTTAACCAGCAGCAAAATTTGATCTAAAAAAATTTTAATAATGTCCACCGAATAAATAAGTATTATTAATTTTCCAGCAATCTCCACCTTTTTCCCTACAGATTCGTAACTTAAATCCTTGCATAATAGAGAAATGAAATCACAAATATAGGCAATGCCTACAATTTTCAATATAGTACTGAAATACTCAGTTTTAATATCATATCTTATGAATAAATTAATAATTTCTTCCAAATATATTTTAAGCTCGTTAAAAAGCATGAATAGCACAAGTATTCCGAAGATAACTGTTATATAGACTTTAAATTCTGAGTTAAATTTTGATAAAGTTATTCCTAAAACCACGGTTATTACGGCTATAAATGTAATTTTACTCAGCAGCATATTCTTCCTCTCATCAATATAAGTTAAATACTGATTTTACCTCCGTGAACAAATCATTCATCATTCCTACAATAAGGGCCATTACTACTATTACTCCCGCTAATGTAACGAACATGGCTTGTTCATCTCTTCCGGTCTTTGATAAAATTTGGTTAAAAACAGCTACTACTATACCAATTGCTCCTACTTTAAAAATTAAATCTATATCCATATTGCCTCCTTAAATCATTATGATGGCTGCCAAACAACCGGCAAGGAATGAAATTCTGTTGTACAGGGTTTTCTTTTCGTTATGCACTAAGGAAAACTCCTTTAAAACTCTTTCCATTTCCCCTGCGGTAAAAGAAAGCTTTTTATCTAAAATATCTGAATAAGTGGTGCCGTAGTAATCAATAATTTCTGCGAAATGCAGGTTAAATTCCTCTGGAGTATGCATAATTTCCCTTATAAAATCAGCTAAATCCTGAGAACTTTTTTTGTTTTCAAGGCTTTTCATCCACTCGTTTACAACAGTCTTCATCTGGCTGCTTTGAAAATTATATTTTAAATATATTTCTTCAATAGACATTTTCATTTCACAGGAATAAACCCGGAGAAAATGGGTGAAATGAATTAATTCTTTCATCCTTTCCACCTTTTTATCTCCATAAGAATTTATAAGAGAAAAAATATACTTTACAATAAATACGGTGGAAATAAATAATGTTACTTTAATCCAAATCACTATAGACCACCCTCTTCCTTTGAAAATCAAAAACTTCCTTAATCTTTAATGGTTCCTTGTTTAAAATTAAAGCTCTGTCGAAAAAATTTTTTTCAATAATGTTTTTTAAAAATATATTCTTTTTCACATCATCTAAACTTCCTCCATGAGCTGTAGTTATTATTTTAATTCCACTTTTCAAGGCATACTGTATAATTTCAAAGTCATTTACAGAACCTAATTCATCTGATATTATAACCTTTGGAGACATAGCCCTTATACTCATGAAAAAACCATCTGATTTCCTGCAGTTTGAAAAAACGTCTGTTCTCCTTCCCACATACAGTTGAGGAACTCCGTTATACACCGCCCCCAATTCCCCTCTTTCATCTATCAAAGTAATGTCACATCCATCAAAATAAGGATTCCTGAAGCCATCGCTTAAATTTGCAGTAATATCTCTAATAAAGGTGGTCTTTCCAGAAAGAGGAGGTCCTATTATTAAGGTGTTATAAATATTTTTATCACTGGTAATTAAATATTTCAGATACTTGGCGGAACAACCGTGAAATTCCCTGGCGATCCTTATATTAAGAGATGTTATATTCTTAAAACCTTTAAGGACATTTTTTTCATAAATACATTCTCCGCTTATTCCGACCCTGTGCCCCCCTTCTACAGTTATATATCCGTTATTGATTTCCTTTTCAAAAGCATGAATTGAATTTTTGGTAAAATTGGCTATAGTTTCATCAATGTCCCCCTTACTTATAAGTATGTCATTATAAAATATATCTTTTTTTAATGTTTTTAATAATAATGGACTATTTACCCTAAGCCTGATTTCTACAGCTTCCTTCTGCTCTTTCACTGAAATTGCATTCTTAATTTTCTTGCTTAAATTATTTAATATATTTATCATAAGTATCTCCTTACTTGTCCTCTTAATCTATAATATTATGGTTAAATTATTTTATGACACAAAATGAGGACAATACTTTGATATAAGTGTCATGTTTTTTATATGCAAAAAAGTGTTTACAAATAGAAAATAAATGATATAATTAAAATGTAAATCTTCAGGGCAGGGTTAAATTCCCGACCGGCGGTAAAGTCCGCGAGCTAAAAGGCTGAATTGGTGAAATTCCAATACCGACAGTATAGTCTGGATGAAAGAAGATTACTTACTTAGTTGTGAGCAATTTTTTCGATGCCTCTGAAGATTTCAGAGGCTTTTTATATGTAAGCCTCTGACAATCTTATTAAAACAGGAGGAATATGAATGAAAAGTGAAGTATCAGTAAGAACAAGACAGAGTACAAAAACACTAACAAAGATAGGAATACTAGGAGCAGTGTCAGCAGTATTGATGCTGTTTGAATTCCCTTTATGGTTTGCCCCAAGTTTTTATGAATTGGATTTCAGCGAAGTACCTGTGCTCATAGGTTCATTTGCCTTAGGTCCGGCGGCAGGAGCAGCAATTGAATTCATTAAAATTATGCTTAACTTTATTTTAAATGGAACAGTTACAGGCGGAGTTGGAGAGTTTGCAAACTTTGTCGTAGGATGTGCCTTTATCGTGCCGGCAGGTTATATTTATAAACGTAATAAAACACTTAAAACAGCAATAATTGGTTTGGTGGTTGGAACATTGTCATTGGCCATATTAGGAATGTTTTTAAACTACTATCTGTTAATCCCTTTATATGCCAAAGTATTCGGAGCTCCGGTACAGGCATTTATAGACATGGGAAATGCTGTTAACCCAGCAATTGTAGATTTGAAAACTCTTATACTTTATGCAGTAGTTCCATTTAACTTATTTAAAGGTACGGTAGTTTCAATAATAGTATTACTAATTTACAAGAGGCTTTCACCCATACTGCACAAATAGTATAGTAAGGCGCTTCATGCGCCTTTTATATTGCTGAAATAAAAACAGAACCACTTTATCAAAGTGATTCTGTTTTTATTACCTTCTTCTACACCTGTCTTGATCAAATCTTTCTTTAATACATCTTATTCTTTGCCTTTCATGGCATTTGCCGTAACCAACGCCAAGAAGGAACCAAGGTACTATTGAGCAAAACATAGCATCATCCCTTTACGTAGCTTGTACTTATTATATTCAATAAGTCTTTTTTTGTTACACTAAGATACATTTAAATCAAAAAAGATCCTAAGCTTTCGCTTTGGATCTTATCTTTTATGTAATTGAGTAAATACATAAGCCGAGTTCTGTATTAAACAGTCATCTATCTAGGTTTGTCGTTACCGACAAACTCAAGCGACCTACCATCTGGACTGTGACGAGCAGCCACACCTATAGTCCTTTCTTGGTCTTGCTCCGGGTGGGGTTTACATAGCCAATCAGTCGCCTGATTGCTGGTGAGCTCTTACCTCACCTTTCCATCCTTACCTCCTAGGAGGCGGTATATTTCTGTTGCACTATCCTTAAGGTCACCCTCACCGGGTATTACCCGGCACCCTGCTCTATGGAGCTCGGACTTTCCTCATGGTTTCCCATGCGACTGTATAATTTACTCTATGCAATTTTACAATAATTCTATTTAGCTGTCAAATGCATTATTATCCAGAACTTACAATTTTATTTTTTCACATCTTTGCATCCATAGCTCATAGGATGCATCACTGGGCATTTTCCACTCACCCCTTGGTGATAGTGATACAGGACCTATCTTCACCCCATCAGGCATACAGGAGCGTTTAAACTGCTGGGTAAAAAATCTTCTATAAAAATTCTTCAATGTTTTTAGAATAACATCTTCTGAATAATCACCAGCAAATGCTATTTTAGCCAAGTAAAATATTTTTTCTGGTCCATAACCGTTAACTACCATATTGTAGAGGAAGAAGTCATTAAGTTCATAAGATCCTACGGAACTCTCCGTAAATTGGGCAATATTTCCTTCCTTGTCGGGCGGCAGAAGTTCCGGACTGACAGGAGTCCCACATACGTCTATTAAGGACTCTTTTAATTTTCCAGTAGTTTTATTTTCAGCGTACCACCTTACCATGTATTTTATCAATGTCTTGGGTACGCCAGAATTAACAGAATACATTGACATATGATCTCCATTGTAAGTACACCACCCTAGGGCAAGTTCCGATAAGTCCCCCGTTCCTACAACTAGGCCCCCTTCCATATTGGCAATATCCATAAGAATTTGTGTTCTCTCCCTTGCCTGAGCATTTTCGTAGGTTACATCATGAACATTAATATTATGGCCAATATCTTTAAAATGCTGTATGCAAGCATCCTTTATAGATATTTCCCTTATAGAAACTCCAAATTCCTTCATCATAGTCTTAGCATTCTTGTAAGTTCTGTCCGTAGTACCAAATCCCGGCATTGTTACAGCTATAATACGGGAAAGAGGATACTTCAGTTTTTTAAATGCTTCAACAGTTACTATCAAAGCTAAAGTACTGTCGAGACCTCCCGAAATACCAATTATGGCTTTTTGGGAGTTGATTTTTTTCATTCTTTGATACAAGCCTGTTGACTGTATACTTAATATTTCATCGCACCTTGTATTTCTTTCTGATAGATTTGAAGGAACGAAAGGATTTTTATCAACATATCTTTTTAAAGGGGCATTTTCGTTGTATCCCAAATTAAAACTTATATATTTATAATCTTTATTTTCTAAATTATATAAATAAGCTTTCCCATGCTTCTCATTCCTGATTTTCTCCAAGTCTATGTCCGAATATAAATAATCGCCATCTGTTTTGTTTTCCTCAAGTATTTGACCGTTTTCAGCAATAACACAGTGTCCTGAGAAAACCATGTCCGTTGTACTTTCATCTTGTCCCGCAGAAGCATAGGCATAGGCAGTAATAGTCTTAGCTGATTGAATTTTAGCTAAGTCTCTTACATATTCAGTCTTTCCTGCCTCTTCATTGGAGGCAGCCAAATTAAGAATTAAATTGGCACCATAATTTGAATGGTAGGAACTAGGAGGTATACTTGACCACAAATCTTCCCCTATTTCCATTCCAATGCACAAGTCTGAACCTTCATCTTTAAATAACATTTTTTCATTGAAAGCTACTTCTTGATTGCATAAATTCAGCTGGCTGGATATTCTTTGAGAGGAAGGCGAAAACCATTTCTCTTCATGAGAATTAACAGGTAAGTAGGTCTTAGGAACAACTCCCAAAATTTTGCCACCCTTTATAGCTACACCGCAATTAAACAACCTATTATCAGCTCTTACAGGCATACCTATAGCTATAAACATGTTTAAATCTTTAGTTTCCTTTAACAGATAGTGTAAAGCAGACTGACTTTCCTCAATTAATACACTTTGATTAAATAAATCTTGGCAGGTATAACCGGTTATACTCAGTTCGGGAAACACTATTACCCTTACATGTTCTTCCTTAGCTTTCTTAATAATTTTAATAATTTCTTCTATATTGTAGCTGGGATCAGCCACCTTTAAAGAAGGTACTGCCACTGCTACTCTCATATATTCATAATTTTTATCCATAGTAACCTCTTAGATTATCATTTCTGCAGTCATATTTTTCTTAAAAAGTATTACTTCCATATTAGCTTTTTCCAGGATTTCTTTCAACTTACCCAAAGAATGAATTTCCGTATTGTAATGACCTGCATCTATAACACATAAATTATTCTTAATTGCCCATTGGGCTTGATGATACTTAATATCACCTGTTATATAAACATCTGCTTCTTCTTTTATTGCATTATCAATGAAATCGCTGCCACTTCCACCGCAAAAAGCAACCCTTTTAATTATTCTACTATAATCGCTACAATATAACTTTATCCCATTAGCATTTAGGGATTCTTTCACTTTCTTGGCATAATCAAGTATATTTACAGGACTAATTTCTCCTATACCCCCGTATCCGCTTTCATCTGAATTAATGGGTTGAAGTACCTTGTAGTCTTTAATATTTAATTTTTGCGCTATATTTGCGCTTACACCATATTCAGCAATATCATAATTTGTATGGATACTGTATAGATTTATGCTGCTATTAATCAGTTCTCTAATTATTTTTCCGTCGTAGGTATTTAAGTCAATTTTTTTTATAGAACCGAAAAAAAACGGATGGTGAGTAATAATTAAATCTACATTTTCTTTAACTGCTTCTTCTGTTGCTTCCATATCCAAGTCAAGAGTTAACATAATTTTGTTTATGTTACTATCTGTACTGCCTATTTGTAAACCGCTGTTGTCCCAAGAATCCTGTGGTTTTAATTTTAATTCACTTTCTAAAATGTCTATAATAGATTTCAAATCCATTTTATCAATTCCCTTATCCTTTTATTTTTTTCCCTTATTCTTTCTATTTTCTCATTATATTCTTCTTTTCCTGTTTTTTCAAGACTCCTTATTATTTTTTCGTTCCTGTTCAGTACTTTTTCTATATATTCATACATAGTTTCATCTTGTTTTTCTACCAGTATTCTGCTGATTTCATAATAGAATTCATCTTCTTTTTTAGGCTTGCCCTTCTTTGCCTTAATAATAAAGTAAAAATGATTCTCTTTTACTACTTTTTCATCAATTATTTCATAGCCATTTTCAAAAAGATATTTTCTTAAACTTTCAGTAGCAGTCATAGGCTGCAATATCAGTTGTGATGCTTTTAGAGCAACATCCTTGGAGTCATCAAGAATTTGTGAAATTAAATCACCACCCATCCCTGCAATTATAATTGCATCTGCCTCTCCTTCTTTTAAAACCTTAAGGCCACTTCCCAATCTGAAGTCACATTTATCCTTTAAGTTTTCCTTGCTTAAATGGTCAATAGCCCTCTGTAAAGGACCTTTATTTAAATCTGTAGCAATAACTTTATTACATATTCCATTCTTTAACAGCATTTCAGCCACATATCCATGGTCAGTTCCTATATCCGCTACTACATTACATTTATCTACCATGGAGACTATAGTTTCCAAACGATTCATCTAATCACCTTCTAATCTCTGTATTAAAATAGGAGGGTTTACCCTCCTATGGCCTATCAACCCTGAAAGAACCATCTCATTGGGATTCTACTTCTCTCAGGATCATATTTCTATTCTAAATAGTCTTTTAACTTCTTGCTTCTGCTGGGATGTCTTAATTTTCTTAAAGCCTTAGCCTCAATTTGACGTATCCTTTCTCTGGTTACATCAAATTCTTTCCCAACCTCTTCTAAGGTTCTTGCTCTACCATCATCTAAACCGAAGCGTAGCCTTAAAACCTTCTGCTCCCTGTCTGTCAGCGTATGGAGAACATTAGAAAGCTGTTCACGAAGAAGGGTGAAAGTTGCAACATCAGCTGGTGCCTGAACTTCATCATCAGGAATAAAGTCTCCTAAGTGACTGTCTTCTTCTTCCCCTATTGGTGTTTCCAATGAAACAGGTTCCTGCGCTATTTTAAGGATTTCTCTGACTTTTTCAGGCTCCATCTCCATTTCCAAAGCTATTTCTTCAGGAGTGGCATCCCTTCCTAATTCCTGTAGAAGCTGCCTTTTAATTCTGATTAATTTATTAATAGTTTCAACCATGTGAACGGGAATTCTTATAGTTCTTGCCTGGTCGGCTATAGCTCTGGTTATAGCCTGACGAATCCACCAAGTTGCATAAGTGCTGAATTTGAATCCCTTAGTATAATCAAACTTTTCAACAGCTTTAATAAGTCCAAGATTTCCTTCCTGAATTAAATCAAGGAAAAGCATACCTCTTCCTACATATCTTTTGGCAATGCTTACAACTAATCTTAAATTTGCTTCCGCTAATTGTTTCTTAGCTTCTTCATCCCCTTCCTGCATCCTTTTTGCAAGTTCCACCTCTTCTTCAGCAGTAAGGAGGGGAACTTTCCCAATTTCTTTCAGATACATTCTTACAGGGTCATCAATATTCACACCTTTGAGAATATCTTCATCAGATTGACTTGATATGAAATCCGGCTCATCTTTTGCTGTATCCACATCTTCATCATCAACCTTTTCAGGTATCATGTCATCCTGAAAACCTAGTATTTCAAGGTCATTGTCTTCTGCCTGTTTATAAAAATCATCTATAAACTCAGGGTTTATATCTAATCTTTCAAATGCTTTCAATACTTCCTTATATGTAATAAAACCGTTTTTCTTACCTTTTTCAATCAGTTTGTTTTTAATGGAATCTATTTTTTGCATCATTTCTGCACTTTTTGTTGATTCTTCCTCAGAGTTTACAGATGCATTTCTGTTTTCATTCATTGTCAGTTGACCTCCTCTTTAGTTGACTTAATTTTTTTAGCGAGGCAATAAATTTCATTCATAATTTCCCTGGTATCTAAGGAATTACTGGATTGTTTTAAACTGTTAGTCAATAAGTTTTTCTTTTCCTCATAGTATTTTATTTTAAGTCTTTTCATACAATCCTTAAACATAGCCTCTAAATTATCATAATCAACATTGTCAATCTGCCCACTTACTTCCATGCTTCCCTTTGTAATATTCCTTAAGCTTTCACTGGTAATAGGTAAATCATTGATTCTGCATTCATACAGCTTCCTAATAATATTATAGTATTTTAAGTCCTTAAAGGAATCTTCATTAACTATCTCACTTAGCTGCAGAGCAAAATCATTATTTAACAATATCAGTTTTATAAGCTTCTCTTCATGGCATGTAGTAATTTTTTTGACCTGCGGTCTTGCAGGCTTTGCAGTCTTAACCAAAGTTTTTTCTCTATTGCTTCTTTTACTAAATTCTTTTATTATTGATTCTTTCGAAACACCTACTTTTACCGATAATTTTTCAAAAATTAATTCCTTTTCTACTTCGCTGGTCACATTTACTATATTGTCAAAAAATTTGCTTATATATTCAATTTTGTTAGAATTTTCAAAGATTTCTTTATAGTAATATTCTAAAAAGCTATAATAATCTAGTGAATTTTCCAACAATTTGTCGAAACTACTTTTTCCGAATTTATTTAAATACTCGTCCGGATCCTTAGCCCCTGGTATAATCACAACCCTGGCATCCAAATTATTTTTCTTAAATAGATTTATGGCTTTTAAAGCAGCCTTCTGTCCTGCATCGTCAGAATCAAATGCAATATAAAAGTCCTTGCTATATCTTTTTAACAGCTTTACCTGGTTTTCAGTAAGAGAAGTGCCTAAAGCCGCAACGGCAGTTGTATAACCATAGACATGCATTTTTATTACGTCCATGTAGCCTTCAACTAAGATAAAGCTTTTTTTTCTGACGTTTTCTTTAGCTATATTTAATCCGTATAGGTTATATCCCTTATTAAAAATAAGGCTGTCCGGTGAATTAAGATATTTAGGAATGGAATCATCCATTACCCGACCGCCAAAACCTATTATATTATTTCTTACATCAATAATGGGAAATATTACTCTGTTCCTGAATCGATCATAGTATGTATTTTTTCTTTTAGATTCGATAATTAATCCTGTCTTTAATATATCGTCTTCTTTATAGCCTTTATTAACCAAGAATTTTAACAAATTATCCCATTCATTGTTAGCATATCCAATTCCGAACATTTTTATTACATCAGCATTGATTTTTCTGGAAAATAAGTACTTTATAACATGGGGATTATTTTTTAAATTCTTGTAAAAATAAGCTGCAGCATCTCTATTGATTTTATACAGCCTATCCTTTAGTTGTTTATCGCTATTTAAATTGTTAGAATTGATTTCCTCCAGGACAATTCCTGCTCTATTAGCTAAATATTCCACAGCTTCAACAAATGTATAATTTTTGTACTTAGTTAAAAAACTTATACTGTCTCCACTTTCACCACAACCGAAACAATGAAATATTTGCTTGTCCGGAGAAACTATAAATGAAGGTGTTTTTTCTATATGAAAAGGACACTTTGTGCTATAATTGGCACCAGCTTTTTTTAAAGGCAAGTATTCTTCTATTACATCTACTATATTATTACTGTCTAAAACTCTCTGTATGACGTCAGAATCCAGCCTATAGAGCATAGTATCACCATTATCCTTACATTGAAAATAGAGTATATCATATTGAAATAAGCTTGTCAACACTTTTTCGACAAGCTTACTTGCATTTTTACTAATGTTTAATGCCAAGGTTTCGGTATATATAATTCTTCGAAAACCTTCATGGCATATCGATCAGTCATTCCTGCAATATAGTCTTTTATTATTTCTTCCTTGGTAAAATTGTTGTTTTCGTAAATTTTTAGATAAAACTCTGGTAATGCATCAAAATTTTTTGTATAGTACTCAAATATTTTCTCAACTATAAACATAGTTTTATCCTCTTCGCTTTTGGCTACCTTATTATAATAGACATTTTCGAAGAGAAAATCCCGAAGCTCTGCTGTTAACTCAGCCATGTCATCGCTCATCATAATCTTGTTTTTATCTTTAGAGTTTTCTATTATATCAATTATCATGTTATTTATTCTTTGTCCGTGTGAATATCCTATCTTTTTAAGAAATTTTTCTGGAATTTTATCTATAATATTACCTCGTACAGCATCATCTATATCGTGGTTAATATATGCAATTCTGTCTGAAATACTGACGATCTGCCCTTCCAAAGTAGCAGGCTCATAATTAGAAGGATGGTTTAATATTCCGTCTCTTACCTCATAAGTTAAATTAAGCCCCATCTTGCCATTTCTTATTTCTAAATAATCAACAACTCTCAAACTTTGTTCATTATGTCTAAAACCGTTGCTACAAAGCTTTTGTAATATCCTTTCCCCAGTATGTCCGAAAGGAGTATGTCCCAAGTCATGTCCTAAGGCAATTGCTTCCGTCAAGTCTTCATTTAAGTTTAAAGCTCTTGCAATAGTCCTGGAAATTTGGGATACCTCAAGGGTATGGGTAAGTCTGGTTCTGTAGTGATCACCTTCGGGAGACAGGAAAACCTGTGTTTTATGCTTTAGTCTCCTGAAGGATTTTGAATGCAATATTCTGTCTCTGTCCCTCTGATATTCCGTCCTGATTTCACATTTTTCTTCACTTGTTTTTCTGCCTTTTGAAAAGGCAGATTTAGCAGCCCAAACAGACAAATTTTCAATTTCAAATTTCTCGTGTTTTTCTCTGATATTCACACAATCACCTGCTATCTGTTGTTTTCTTGAATATAATCAAGTATTATGGAAGCAGTTTCTTCTACAGCTTTATTTGTTGTGTCAATAACTTTACAGTTCAAACTCCTCATTACTTTGTCTGCATATTCCAATTCTTCTATAATTCTATCCATACTGGCATAATTGGCATTGTCGCTCAATCCCATTGCCTTAAGCCTTTCTTTCCTGATTTTATTTAAATTTTCCATATTTAGAGTTAGCCCAATAATTTTTTTAGAAGGTATTAATTTAAGCTCCTCAGGAATACTTACTTCAGGTACCAAGGGTATATTGGCAACTTTTAGGTTTTTATTTGCCAAATACATGGAAAGAGGCGTCTTGGATGTTCTGGAAACACCGATTAAAACAATATCAGCCAAAAGAATTCCCCTTGTATCTTTTCCATCATCATACTTAACAGCAAACTCTACCACTTCTACCTTCTTAAAATATCTTTCATCCAATTTTCTCAGCAATCCCGGTTCATTTTTCGGCGAGAGACCTAATTGCTTTACCAGGGGAAGAAGCACAGGTGTCATTATATCAACAGCACTAATACCGTAAATAGTTGCCTGCTCCATTAAATAATCTCTTAACTCTTCTACCACTAAGGTGAAAACAATAAAAGAGTTTTCACGGGAAGCCCTTTCGATTAATTCATCGATTTCTTCTTTATCATTTATATATGGAATTTTTCTAATAGTAAATTCTTTTGTATCAAATTGTCTTATAACAGCCCTGGCAACCTGCTCCGCTGTTTCTCCCAATGAATCAGAAACTGCATATATAGTTATTTTTTCCATAGACACCTCCTACTTAGCAAGTTCTAAAATTGCTTTTGTTATATTTGTTTTCGACACTCTACCTACAGCTTTTAGCTCTCCATCTGGCAATGGGGTAACAATAGGCAGGCAATCTACTTCATTTTCTATTATTTTTTCTGCAGCATCATACATTGAATCATCTTCTGTACAATATACTATTTTAGGTTTTCTTGTCATAATTATACCCACAGGAATAGCGTTTAAATCGCCTCCACCCATTGCAGCTTTTAATAAATCCTTTCTTGAAATAACACCTTTTAGAGCTTCGTTTTCCACAACAAAAAGTGTCCCAACATTTTCAAGAAAGATGGTAACTATGGCATCGTAAACACTGGTTGATTCCGTTACATTTACAGGCACAGATTTTATATCCGATACTTTTATAGAAGACAGTTTTTCAAATACTTCTTTCTTGTTCTTTTTGCCTGCACTGAAGTAACCAACCTTCGGCTTTGCATCTATTAAGCCACACATAGATAAGACAGCCAAATCAGGTCTTAAAGTAGCTCTTGTAAGACCTAATTTTTCGGCTATTGCTTCTCCCGTAATTGGCTGATTTTTTTCAATTATTTCTATTATTAAATTTTGTCTCTCTGAAAGTTTAATTTTTAATTCCCCTTTCAAAATTCTATTTTTTCATTAATATATGCTACTAAATCATCTATTTTTACACGAACTTGTTCCATTGTATCCCTGTCCCTAACCGTTACAGAATTGTCTTCTAATGAATCAAAGTCAAATGTAACACAGTAGGGTGTTCCTATTTCATCGTGTCTCCTGTATCTTTTTCCTATGCTTCCGGCATCATCATAGTCCACATTAAAATATTTTTGAAGCATATTGTAAAGTTCTGTAGCTTCTTTATTTAATTTTTTCGTAAGAGGAAATACAGCTGCTTTAAAAGGTGCCAATGCAGGATGTAGTTTAAGAACTACCCTTTCCGTTCCATCTTCCAATGCTTCCTCGTTATAGGCATCAACTAAGAAAGCAAGTACTACTCGGTCTGCTCCAAGGGAAGGCTCAACACAATATGGTATGTATTTTTCGTTAGTTACTGGATCTTGATAGTATAGATCTGCTCCTGACACTTCTATATGCTGTTTCAGGTCAAAATCTGTACGGTCTGCAATTCCCCATAATTCTCCCCATCCGAAGGGAAACAGGTATTCAATATCAGTAGTAGCTTTACTGTAGTGGGATAATTCTGCCTGCTCATGATCTCTAAACCTTATATTTTCTTCCCTTATACCCAAACTTAAAAGCCAATTCATACAGAAATCTTTCCAGTAGTGGAACCATTCCAAATCTTCTCCCGGTTTACAGAAAAATTCTAATTCCATTTGCTCAAACTCTCTGGTACGGAAGGTAAAGTTACCTGGAGTTATTTCATTTCTGAAGGACTTACCTATTTGACCTATACCAAAAGGAATTTTCTTTCTCATGGAACGGGCAACATTTTTAAAATTAACGAAAATACCTTGTGCCGTCTCTGGTCGCAAATATATTTCTGACTGGGAGTCTTCCGTAACACCTTGAAAGGTTTTAAACATTAGGTTGAATTTTCTTATAGCAGTAAAATTATGGGCTCCGCATTCTGGACATTTTATTTTGTTTTCCATAACATATGCTTCCATTTCACTGTTTGTCCAACCATCAACAATTTCAGATTCACCTTTTTCCTTCATATAGTCCTCAATCAGTTTATCAGCCCTAAATCTTGCCTTACATTCCTTACAATCCATCAGTGGGTCAGAAAATCCGCCTACGTGGCCTGAAGCAACCCAAGTGGTAGGATTCATAAGTATAGCAGAATCAAGTCCCACGTTATAGGGGCTTTCCTGTATAAACTTCTTCCACCATGCCCTTTTTACATTATTCTTAATCTCTACTCCAAGGGGGCCATAATCCCATGTGTTGGCTAATCCTCCGTAAATTTCTGAACCAGGGAAAATTATCCCTCTTGATTTAGATAATGATACTAGTTTTTCTAATTTGTTTTTTTCGTTTTTTGCCATAAGATCCTCCTGTATTCTACACTGTTATAGGGAAAGAGATTTCCTCATATATTAGACTATAATTACATACAAAAAATCTCTCATCCCCTATAGGGACGAAAGATTACTTCCGCGGTTCCACCCTATTTGATAAGGCATTGCCTTATCCACTCTAAGCAAAGGACTCAAAAGCTCCCTTCATCCATACCTCCTTATCAGTTTCCACCATCCCTGACTCTCTAGGAATTCAGCATGGACTACTCTTCTTTCTCATAGTCTTAGTTACTATAATGTAACAAAATAATAATTTTATGTCAAGAATTTCTTTTACATTTCAGTATTATTTTTGAAGGTACTAGCTAAATCGTCCTTTATTTCCTTAGCCTCTTTTTTTACATCCTCCACCACGTCCTGAACAGTTTCTTTTACCCCGCTCATCTGTTCATCAACTTTTTTACCTAAGTCGATTACCCTACCATCTGCCTGAGTAATTTCTACAGTACACTGAGTAAGTAGGGCTGCCGTAATTCCTGCTGCAGACAAAAATGGAGCCACTAAAGCACCGATCAAGCCCGCGGTTATGGGTAAGTTTACTATGACCTCATTGTTTTTCTTAATCGTTAGTTTTGTTGCATTTCCCTTTGATAAAATTTCCTTCAGCTGATTCATCAGCTGTTCTCCCTTTGCAGAACCAGTATTTTTTTTCTGCTGATTTTCAATCCAAATTATAGCTTCAAGGATATCGCCTCCGGTAACCTCCAAGGCCTCTTTTGCAGTAGCATAATCAGTATTTGTCCGTTTTAATATTTCGTCAATTTTTTGCAGATTTTCACTCATATTTTACCTTCCTTTATTAGCTTTAATGAAGTAAAATTGTCCTTACCTATGTGATAGAATAAAAACTTCCTAATAATATTCAGAATGTTTTTATTTACTTCAATAGAACCTAGGCTATCAAATTTTGACTTTAAAATACTTTCCATTGTTAGTATTTCATTATATGTAACATTTATTCCATTTCCATAATTTACGCAATTAGAACAAAATACTCCTCCTTCTGCAATAGAGAACTTACCTTCTGTTTTTATCAATGAATTACAATTTATACAATATTGAAAATTAGGCCTATAACCTAACATAGCAGCTAATTTCAATTCGTAAGCCCCAGTAAGCTTGTCAAAATCATTTTTCAAACTACACAAATGGGACAAAAGGGAAACTGTCATATCGAAAATTTTTACATTATGCAGGTTTTCCTGGGCTACATAACTTATTAGCTCCAATATATAGCATCCATGGTAGTAAGCATCTATGTTGTTTTTCAAATTATAAAAATTATCTATAAGTTCTCCGGCAGCCAATATATACATATCCTTTGAAGGTACCAGTGAGGATTTTGAATAGGCAAACAACTGAGATGAATTCCTTAAAGAAGAATTACTCTTTTTGGATCCCTTGGAGATAACCTGTATTTTGCCCATGTTTCTACCTAAGGCATGGAGTATTTTGTCATTTTCTCTATAGCTAATTTCCTTTAAAACAAGAATGTCTTCCTGTATCATTTTTTATCATATCCTAAATTTCTCAGGAGAAAACTGTTATCTCTCCAATTCTCGGATATTTTTACGAATAGTTGTAAGTTTACCTGACTACCCAAAAGTCTTTCTATATCTTCTCTGGCGCTTTTTCCGATACCTTTAATCTTTCTGCCTTCCTTGCCTATAATAATGCTCTTGTGAGACTTTTTCTCACATAAAATATTAGCCCTTATATCGACTAAATCACGGTTCTTCCTTTTCTTCATCTCTTCAATTTCCACTGCAATTCCATGGGGAACTTCATCTTCAAGATACAATAAAGCCTTCTCCCGAATAATCTCTGCTACTATAAAACGTTCTGGTCTATCTGTAATGTAATCAGAGGGAAAGTACATGGGACCAGGTTTTAAATACTTAATTATTAACTTTAGTAAAGATTCAACTCCTACATTATTTAAGGCAGATATAGGCAGTATATCATCAAAAACATTGTACTTGCTAAATTCATCTGCAATTCTTAAGGCTGCATCTTTATCAAATAAATCTACCTTGTTTATAACTAATATTTTTTTAGCATTAATATTCCTTATTTTTTCAATAATAAATTCATCTCCAGGACCTACCTTGTTAAACTCATCTGTGATCATAATCAGTACATCCATTTCCTCTAAGGCTGAGTCAACTTCTGTATTCATAAATTTTCCTAATTGATTTTTCGGTTTATGAATACCTGGAGTATCAATAAATATTATTTGAGCTTCCTCGTCCGTATATACGGTGGTTATTTTATTACGAGTAGTTTGAGGCTTATCAGACATTATGGAGATTTTTTCTCCGATAATGTTATTCATTAATGTTGATTTGCCAACATTTGGTCTTCCTATAATAGTTACGAATCCTGACTTAAACATATTCTTCCTTTCTTTTAATTAAGATCTTCCGGCCCGAAGCTGTGAGGCAATAATTGACTTAAAGTATAAACTTCATAAGAATCAATGCTTCTAGCACAAATAACCTTTATATCTTTTCCGAATTCTAACATAAACTGCCTGCATACTCCGCAGGGAAATGACGTTTTCACTTCACTGCCTACAACTGCAATTTTCTCGATATCTCTGTAACCTTCAGATATACACTTAGCAAAAGCAACTCTTTCAGCACAAATGGTAGGGCTGTAAGAAGCAGATTCTATATTGCACCCTGTAAATACTTTTCCACTTTTAGTATAAACTGCAGCTCCCACTTTAAATTTAGAATACGGGCTATATGACTTTTCCCTTGCTTCCATTGCTATTTTTATTAATAATCTATCTTCCATTATTCGTCCCCTTTCTTTTATAAAGGACCTTCCTCCTACTTAGGCTAACCTAAGAAAAGGTGTCCCCATACCTTTAGGTATTTAATATTCCACACTATTAAGACTGTTTACAACCTGTATCCAGGTTCCTCCAGGATTTAACATTAATTCACCCTTATCAGTATAAAACCTAGTCCTGCTTTTTTCAGCAGACTTTTCCCAAGTAACAGGGATAACCTCACCTTCTGTTATGTATAATCCCTTACCTTTTCCAATAGTTCCTAAGTACAACCTTCCTTCATTGTCTAAAACAGACTTTGAAACTTCAATTATTATAATATTTTTTACTCTTATCTGCTTTTTATCCAACTCATCAATATGTTCTTCCCCATCTTTAAACCTTAAATATGAAGTATTCATTTCATCGTATACATATTCTGTGGTATTGTAAGCATTATATACTATCTTAATTTTTTCAGCGCTATTCACTTCATAACTTTCCGATAGTTTGGTACTTTTTTCATTAAATAAATATCCTTCGAAATTCCCTTCTGTACGGTATCCATATCCTGCTGCCTCATCTCTTATGGTGCTTAAAGAAGTATACATATTGTGAGGGGCGTACTTTCCTGTGTCATTGTACCTCCACATAGCTCCTGAATAAAGACCATCCACATTAGCAGCTTTTAACCTTGTAATTTCTGAAAAAGCATCCTCGCTTCCACCTACATGGACGAATATACCATCATTTTCCATGGCGTAGTACAAGATATAGGGTCTTGCACTTCTAACAGGGCCAATTCTCTCTGGTTCCTTTGCATAAAATATACAAAGATACCTTGTAAAGGGATATTCTACTTCAAATTCATAAACTATTTCAGCAAAACTTATTCCCGCCTGCCACCTAGCTCTTGGATGATTGTCAATAGATACAGCAACAGGTCTTTTTTCCAATTCTTCCGGATAGTACCTCAATCCGTCTAATGAAGAAACAACCATGTTATCACTATTATCATCAATAGTTTCTTCCGGCTCTTCTTCTATTTCTGCTTCTTCATTTATAACTTCCATTACAGGCTCATTTATATCAACCACAGTATCTGTTTTTTTACTGCAAGCAGTAAAAATTAATGTAATAATAAAAATAATTATTTTAATTCTCATAGTCTCTTTAAGATGTTCATTTAAATATTTTTAGATTCTTCATTATTTCTTTTTCTCTTTCACGCATCTCCACCTTCTCTGACTCCTGTAAATGGTCATATCCTAAAAGATGGAGCATGCTGTGAACCGTTAAATAGATCATTTCTCTTTCAAGACTATGGTTGAATTCCTTGGCTTGTTCAATTATTTTTTCCGTTGAAATAACAATATCTCCTAATAGTATAACATCGTCAAATTCTTCATCCATGGGAAAAGAAAGCACATCTGTTTCCCTGTCCACATTCCTGTAGTCCCTGTTAAGTTCCTTTATTTCCTCATTAGTAACAAAGGATATACTTACTTCAAAATCTCCCTTTAAATTTTCTGCTTCCAATACTTCTTCCACTGCTTTCTCTATGGATTTTTCCATATCCTCAGTAATTTCCATTACTTCCTGTCTGTTATCAAATAATACATTAATCATTTTTTACTTTCCTCGTGTTTTTCATAAGCTTCTATTATATCCTGTACCAATTTATGTCTTACTACATCCCTGTTGCTAAAAAACATGAAACCAATTCCTTCTACTTCCCTAAGAATCTTTATAACCGACTTAAGTCCTGACTTCTTACCTTCTGGCAAGTCTATCTGTGTTATATCTCCTGTAATTACAGCCTTAGAGCCATAACCTAAACGAGTCAGGAACATCTTCATTTGCTCCTTGGTGGTATTTTGGGCTTCATCTAAAATAATGAAGGATGAATCCAAGGTACGACCTCTCATATATGCTAAGGGAGCAACTTCAATCATTTGTTTCTCAACATTCTTCATAAAATTTTCAATTCCCATTATATCGAACAAGGCATCGTAAAGAGGTCTTAAATAAGGGTCTACCTTGTCCTGTAAATCTCCTGGTAAAAACCCTAATTTTTCCCCGGCTTCCACTGCAGGACGAGTTAGAATAATTCTTTCAACTTCTTTTTTCCTGAAAGCATTAACTGCTGCAGCCACTGCCAAGTAGGTCTTACCCGTTCCTGCAGGACCTATTCCGAAGGTAACATCCTTGGAATTTATCATATCGATATATCTTTTTTGTCCTACAGTCTTAGGCTTTATAACTCTTCCTGAAGCAGTAGTGATTATTACTTCCTTTAAAATTGTATTGTAATCTATATTAGAATTTGCTTTATTTGATTCAATTAAATAAACAATTTTCTGATCGCTTATTTCCCCTTCAGATCTTATGGTGTTTAAAATATCCTTTATAATTTTTGCCACAGTTTTTGATTTTTCTTTTTCTCCCGTTACTTTTATAGCTCCGTTTCTTACCAGTATACTGACATCAAAGTAACTTTTAATAATTTTAATATTTTTATCTCTTATTCCTAATAGTTTAATCAACTCATCTTCATTTGTTATTATTACATTTTCCTCAAAAAAGTCCATTAATCCTCCTTAGCATCTTCACTCTGGTCCTCTGTAATAGGGAAAATCCTGACTTTTTCACCTATATCTTCAATTAATTCTATTTGTGCCATCATATAATAGTATTCATCATCTTCTGAATAATTAATAGTAGACTTTACTATCCTGCTGTCAGAACTACACTTTTTAATCAACTCATCAAACATACTCACTTTCATTTTATTTTGTGCAGTTTTTTCATCTATTTCAATTTCTTTTATTTCTTCCTCATAGTATGTACCTTTTAAAATAGTAATATCAGATAATTTCGAAACTATAGGCACATTAATTATACTCTCTTTATAATTATAGTTTTCATAGGGGTCTTTGTCACCTATTATTTTAATACTATTTCCATTTATTTTCAAGTAATAAACAGACTTGCTCCTGTTTGTCGCCACACTTATCTTTCTTACCTTTTCTTCCTTCATTTCAAAATTATAGTAGGTTTTGCCATAAACCACTCCATGGGAAGGAACCATAATAAATTCTTCAGTATTTTTATTTTGCATAATACCCATAATTAAAGTTTGACCTTCATATACAACACTGCCTTCCTTTACTACCGGCTGACCGCTTTTTGCTATAACCTTATGTACAATTGCATTCTTTGCAGATACAATGCTGCTTGGCTCATTGCTTTTAATTTCAGTTATTTCAGGTTCCTTTTCCCTGACGAAAATAATTAACTTGGAACCTTCCGCATAAACTTCAACGAATTTAAAAATATCTAAATTGGTGTATATAAGGGTTTCAATATCCAATAAATCCTTCTTGGAAAGGGAAGCTGGCATAGTTATATTATTCTCCCTTAATAGTTCTATTATTTTTTTTGTATTAACTTGGTTAGTTCCAACTACTTCCACCTGCCAAATTAGTGAAGTTAAAAGAAAAAGACAAATAATAGATATTAAAATACCTAGGGAAAATCCCTTTCTAAACTTCATCCTGTTTAATTTAAAAATTAATCCTTTTTCCCTTGCATTATGATTTATTTCATTTATTAGGTCTGCATGTTTAATATAATCCTCATAAGAAATTTTGAATTTAATTCCTTTTTCATTTTTCTCAAGGTCCCAGACAGCAATATTTTTTCTTCGGAGTATATTCAAAGTTTTCTCTAAGTTTGATTCAAGTCGAATTACCACATAGCCTCTGATTAAAGATATTAACTTGAATATTAACATACCTACTCCTTATGGAAAATTATTTCTTTGATATTTCCGTTTACAATTACCTTGTAGTCATTGATCTCCTCTATTTTAAACTTAGAACCTTTTATAGTTATATTTAAACCATTAGTTTTAATTGTAACTATATTGTGTTCATAAAGAGTTATTCCCAAGTGATTTTCTATTATCACTTTTTTATTGCCGTGCATTCTCAAATCAAAATTGTTGGATAAAGCATTATTCGGGATTTCCAACTCATCAGCCAACCTGCTCCTGAAATTGTTGAACCTGCTCATACTTCCCTCCCTTAAACATTTGTCTTATATAAATTATGCGGAAAGTCCTAAGTCTATGATTACAGCTTAGTATTAGGCCAATTAAAAAACCCCCGTTTCCGGGGGATCTTTTGTCTACTTTATATATTTAGCCACAATTTCATTTACATGTTTTCCATCAGCTCTGCCTTTTACTTTAGGCATTATGAAGGCCATGAGCTTGCCCAGATCTTTTTTGGTCTGAGCGCCGGTAGCTTCAATTGCTTCTTCTACAATTAAAGTTAGCTCTTCATCTGACAGTTGAGGCGGTAAATATTCTAATAGTATTTTAATTTCTTCGTTTGTAAGATCTATAAGATCTTGTCGATTGCCTTTTTCAAAGTCAACTAGGGAATCTTTTTTCTGTTTAACCTGTTTCGCTATGATGTCCAATATTTCAGTATCGGTTAATTCTACTCTATTATCAACTTCCTTTTGTTTTATTGCGGCACGGATCATTGTAATAGTATCTTTTTTGACTTTGTTCTTAGACTTCATGGCTTCCTTCAAGTCAGCCATGAGTTTCTCTTTTAAAGGCATAAATTCACCTCTTATCTTCTTGCTTTTTTATTTTTTTTCCTACGAGCTGCTTCAGCCTTTTTTTTGCGCTTAACGCTGGGCTTTTCGTAGTGCTCTCTCTTTCTTACTTCTGACAAAACACCTGTAAGGGCACACTGTCTCTTGAATCTTTTAAGAGCATTATCGATAGACTCGTTTTCTCTAACCTTTACCTCTGTCAATTTGCTACCCTCCCCTCGTCTTCTATTACTGTATGTCCACTGACACCAGCGAGTTTGAAATAGCACTTAGTTATTATATAACATAGAATAAGTAAATGCAAGAAATTTATGATAAAGTTTCTCTGACAATCATATTTTATGAATCTTATGTTAATTTATCCGGCAATTTTTTCCCACCTAATATATGAAAGTGTAAATGATGTACAGACTGACGCCCGTCTTCTCCGCAATTGCTAATGACTCTGTATCCTGAATCCATAATTCCCTGTGTCTCAGCAATTTTATTTATAGCTTCGAATATTTGGGCAATAATATGGCTATTGTCTTTATTGATTTCATTCATGGAAGAAATGTGTATCTTAGGTACTGCCAATATATGTACAGGCGCCTGAGGTGCCATATCTTTGAAAGCTGCAACATATTCATTTTCAAATACAAGTTCAGTAGCTATTTCTTTGTTTGCAATTTTACAAAATATACAATCCATAATTTCACCTCACTTCAATTAACTTATTCACCTAATAAATAATCGTTCCTGATATTTTTGATAAGAACGTTAATTATTTCATTTTTTACATTTATATCACTTTTTAACATAACTTTCAAGTAGTTTCTAGTATATCCTTCATATATATTATCATCTTTTTCTGTTTCTATCAATACAGATACCTTTTTGCCAACATACTTTTCCATAAACTCCCTTGAAGTTTTTTCACCTAATTCAATAAGCTCCTTGCTTCTTTCCGACTTAACCGAATCCTCCACCTGGTTAGTCATTTCTGCTGCCTTGGTACCTTCTCTTATGGAATACTTAAAGACGTGTATACGGGAAAATCCTATGTCTTTTACAAAATTCTTGGTCTCTTTAAATTCTTCATCTGTTTCTCCAGGAAATCCCACTATTATATCGGTAGTTATACCTGCATCTGGCATGTACTTTCTTATTAATTCTACATTGTTTCTATACTGGCCAGTGGTGTACTTTCTGTTCATTCTTTTTAAAACACTGTCGCTACCGCTTTGGAGGGACAGATGGAAATGATCGCAAGTTTTATTTAAACTTCCATATCTTTTCATGAAATCTTCAGTTATAAGGTTGGGCTCCAAGGAACCTAATCGTATTCTTTCAATTCCTTCTATCTTATCGATTTCTTCAATTAATTCAATCAAAGCATTTTGTTTCTGAAAATCTTTGCCATATGAAGAAATATGTATTCCATTTAATACAATTTCCTTATATCCATTTTTCGCAATCCTGCCCACTTCTTCCAAGATATCTTCCTGATTTCTGCTCCTGATAGGGCCTCTTACATAGGGAATTATGCAATAGGAGCAAAATTGACTGCATCCATCCTGAATTTTAATATTAGCACGGGTTTTATCATGTACTGTGCTTATTTTTAGCTCCTCAAAGTTTTCTCTTCCCTGGAAATCTTCTACCTGGTAAAAATGTTGGGTATTATTTAACCTGTCTTTAATAATACTTCCTATATTACTTTTATGCTTTGTCCCAATAATTATGTCTGCTTGTGTTTCTTTACTTATTTTTTCTGAATTTAATTGTACACTGCAGCCAACTGCAACTACCAATGAATCTGGATTAATTCTCTTTGCCCTGTTAATGAATTGTCTTGATTTTCTTTCACTTTCCTTGGTAACTGCACATGTGTTTATTATATATATGTCACTTACTTCGTTGGGAGGAAGTACTTTAAAACCTTCCTTCTCTAAGATTTCTGTCATGGCTTCTGTTTCAAACTGATTTACTTTACATCCTAAAGTAATAAATGAAACAGTGTATGGTTTTTTTGTTTCTATGTTCAAGTTCTACTCCTCTATCTGTTAGATTAGCTTATCAATGGATAAGCATGTAGATAATATCATAAACAAGTAGTAAAATCAATGTTTAGAAAGCATTTTCAATGTGATTTATTTTCCTGTCATTTAAAATTATTTCTATTATATCAAATTGGCAAGGAAAATCATCCCTACCCAAGAGCATAAAATAATACTTAGCAGCAGTTCTTAGTTTCTTTTGCTTTGACAGGGTTACTGCTTCCCTAGGATAGCCATATTTAGTATCTATTCGTCCCTTTACTTCTATAAAATGTATTCTTCCATCTTTTTCTGCAATTATGTCAATTTCCCCAAATCTACTTGTAAAATTTTCTTCTAATATTTCATAATTCTTATCGATTAAAAACTTTTTCGCAATATTTTCGTATCCATACCCCTTATTATTTTGGTACATTTTTAATCCCCTTCATCTCAGGATTATAGAGAAGCCTTTTGTGCTTCTTTAATTAATTTTACTGCAGAACTAGTTCCCAATCTAGAACAACCAGCCTTAATATAATCCTCCATATCCTGTAAAGTTCTTATACCTCCAGATGCTTTAATTTTTACCCCTGGTCCAATATGTTTTTTAAATAATTCTATATCTTCCCTAGTTGCACCCTTAGTACCGAAACCTGTTGAAGTTTTAATATAGTCAGCACAACCATCGGTAACTATATGACACATCTTTATTTTTTCTTCTTCCGTAAGATAGCATGTTTCAACTATTACCTTTAAAATATGTTCTCCCACTGTATCTTTAATGACCTTGATTTCTTCCAAGACTTTATCGAAGTTTTTATTTTTTACATCAGTTATATTTATTACCATATCAATTTCATTTACACCGTCTTTAAGTGCTTGTTTACATTCTTCTACCTTTGCTTCTGTTACGGAATATCCCAAGGGAAAACCTACTACAGTACAAATATTTAATTGTTTTCCATAAACACTGTGCACCCTTTTTATATAATTAGGGGGAATACAAACAGATGCAGCTTTGTACATTATGGCTTCATCACAAAGTTCTTTTATATCTTCCCATACAGCAAAAGGTTTTAGCAAGGTATGATCTACATGCGTCATTATTTCCAAATAATTCATTAACCTACATCCTTTCCCGGCAATTATTCACAATCCTTGCGTAAGAATTTATTAAAACAGGCACATCCACTCCTATTACCACACTGTCAAAGCCATCTTCAAGATGTTTTTTGGCTGTTTCTTCATTGCCAGCAAAAATTACTGAAAGTTTATTTGCATTTTTACAAGCAGTAAGTATTCTCTTTAATGCTTCTTTGAATTCAGTGTTTTCAAATTCACCAGGCATCCCCATATCTATTGATAAATCATAGGGTCCTACGAAAATTCCATCTACACCTTCCATGCCGGCAATTTCTTCAATGTGGTTAAGGCAACCAACAGTTTCACATTGGGGTAGAAGCAGGGTTTCGCGGTTACATGTATTCATGTATTCAAACATTACCTTTGCATGGTCTTCAAATCCCCATCCTCCATCCCTGGTAGGACAAAAACCTCTTTTTCCTATTGGAGCAAATTTGGCGTATTCTACTAATTTCTTTACCTGTTCCACTGTTTCAACGCAGGGGACTACCAATCCCATTGCGCCTGCATCAAGGTTTTTCAATACAGCACTTCGACTTATTTCATGAATCCTTACAAAGGGAGTTAAACCTGAGTTCATGGCAGCTCCTATTAATTTGTAGGCTCCTTCCTGCAATAAAGGTCCGTGTTCGGTATCAATTATTACATAATCCAGGCCTGAATAAAACAAACCTTCCATTACTGTAGAAGAATCTATATGGCTAAATGTACCTATAGTCTTTTCACCTGTCTTAAACTTTTTTAACACTCTGTTTTCCATCATGCTTTCCTCTCCTCAATTTTTTTTATGCTATTAAATCTGTTTCCCTTTACATATTACTAAATTTATGCAGAAAAATCTACAAGATAATATTTTTCTGCATAAAAAGAGCTGTCTTTCTGGGATATAAGACAGCCCTCTTCATTATCCTCCCCCTAGTACCGACAGAATCATTACCTCATCCTTATCTTTTAAAATCCTGGTAGGCTCGACTTTTGACTTATTTACCAAAAATGCTGATTCTCTGACAATATTCATTATTTCGGCACTGTACTTTTTCTCCATTGCTTTTATAAGCCCTCTTAAATCTGTACCTTCTTCCAACTCAATGGTTGTAGGCATCTCATTTCCTAAAATACCCATGAATTTCAATCTAACTTCCAAAGTACCACCTCCTAATTGGATTGCTCCTTTAATTCTACCTTCTTCTCGCCTTCTTTCAATACATAAATCGCAAGAAACATGTTGAATATTCCAAAAATAGTAAATATTAAAATCATTATATTATTTGTTCCTGTTAAATCATACATAATATTAATTAAGGGAGTACCTAAAGCCATTCCTAAAGCAATAAGGGCAGAGGCAATTCCAATAATACTGTTTAAATTTTCATCTCCTGCTATGGCGGATGTGAACAAGGGTAGCAGTACAGAAAGAGCACTTAAAGAAATTCCGAAAAAGGCAGCAAAAAACCATGCCATTAGCTTGCTTTTAACAAAGAGTAAAAGGAATCCGCTGAATACGAAGGATACTAAACAGATACTTATAGAACCCTTTATGCCAATTCTGTCATAAATAGATCCAACCATAATCTTTGAAAATCCCATAATAAACAGTATGCCGCTTAATATTTGGGAGGCAAACATCCCATCAAAACCCCTGTCTATTAAGTGGGATGCCACTACATTCAGCCAGGGAGCCATTAAAAATCCCATCAAAAATATTACAGTAAGACCTAAGACAACTGTTTTTTCTCTTAATAATTCACCAGTTGTCTTTCTAGTTATTATAATTTCATCTTCTGTCCCTTCATATTCAAAATTCTCGTTTTCTTTAATAAACAAAGCCGTGGGAACAACTAAGACAGATAAAATAATAAAGGTCAATAAATAAGCCCATTTGAAACCATAAACCGATATTATATACCCAATAATTGGGCTCATAACTGAGCCACCGAAGCCGCTTCCTGCAGAGATCAGCCCGAAAACTATTCCCTTGTTTTCAGTAAACCAACTGTTAACAATTACTGAAAAAGATAACATATTTGCATATGTAAATCCAGTTCCGAACAAAAAAGCCCCCACGTAAAAATGCAGCAACTTAGTTGATTTGTAATATACAAAATAACCTAAGGCGCTTAATGCAGTTCCAAAAACGACCAATTTATTAATTCCCAAACGTCTGTATAGGAAGGTAAAAGCAAGATTAGCAAATATGCCAACTATGGATACAATGCTGAAAACCAATGAAAATTCAGCTCTTGTAAACCCAAAATGGCTGGTTACAGGTACTACATAAAGACTGGCTGAATTATTGGCGTACCCTACATAAAAAAAAGCAATAATAAAGCATATGAAAGCTACTAAATATCTGTAATGAAATTTTCTAGTCATATTTCTCCTTTGTAACATAGGGCTGTCAATAGACAGCCCCTAAGTCTATGCTAATTCTGTAACCCCATATAGGTTTTCGATAACTTCATCCAAGTGACCTATTTTCTTTAATAATTCTATATCTGGCTTTCCTGTCTCAGGATCTATTTTAGCCGCTTCAAAGAAATTCCTGCTTAATAATTCTTCATCAACAGTAATTCCTTTCAATGGTCCTTCCGTTTGTGGAGGATTACCTATTGACCTTGGAGCCAAATCGAAATCAGATGGTTTGAATCCTTCTCTTAAGTTAAATGCGTGACGCATAAAGTATATTCGCATTCCTGTTTCCAAAATTTTCTCATCATTATATTCTATACCTGTAATAGCTGTTAAAAACTCCTTCATGGATTCCGGCGGAGCAACAAAGGCATTAAACATACATAAGCTGCTGGAATTCATAACTTCAGTATTGGCAGTTAATTGCAGGTCTAACTGGCCTGTACCTTCATATATATACTTGCTTGGATCGGTACTCATCATTTGAACAGAACCGGCTCCACCCTTAACGTGTCTGCCAGGAGTAGGGTCGTACCTGTAAGTTCTGGCTAATCCGGGAGCAAATTTAGGATCATGCATAGGAAGTTCTATACCAGAGGCTGTTTGTAAGAACTCTTCCCCTTTGCCCCAATATTTCGAAGCATACACGGTTCCATTGGCTAACACAGCACCACAACCTTCTCCCTTGCACATCTTTTCAAGGAGGGCAACCATTGCTTCGCCATTACCCCAAGTTAGTTCTATACCATCCAAGTCTTCTTTTGTTAACAGACCATTTTCATAACATTCCATAGCCCACGCAATAGTCATGCCGGCAGAAATAGTGTCAAAACCATATAAGTTGCATAATTCGTTACACATTAGTATAGCATCTTCTTCACTACATAGGCAAGTTGAACCGAAAGATGCAGCTGTTTCATATTCTGGTCTTTCCGTTTCCTCCAAGGGCCACCTGCCATCCTCTACCTTGTACACAGCACCACAACCTAAAGGACAGCTTGCACAATTGTATTTTTTAACCTTGTACCTGTCAAGAACAGCTCCTGCTAATTTCTGAGCTTCCTCTTCGCCATAATCTACAACTCCTACGCCTCCCCAGTTTTTAACCGGTGAGTCTCCACTTAGTGCAGAAGCTGCGGTACCTACACCCGTCCCATATGTACCGAAGGCTTTACCTAATTCACTTATCTTTAAAGATTCACTGATTTTTTTATTAATTTCCGTTACTTTTTCAGGATTAGCCACAGGTATTTCCCTGGTTCCTCTTACAGCGATTGCCTTTAACTTCTTAGAACCCATTACGGCTCCTCCACCGCCTCTTCCTGGAGCTCTGTGACCGTCGTTAATAGGACATGAAATTAAAGACAGACGTTCTCCGGCAGGACCTATAGCAGAAACTCTCAGCCTTGGCTCATTAGTCTCTTTCTTTAAAGCTTCCCAAACTTCCTTAGTATTCATACCCCATAAGTGACTTGCATCTCTTATTTCTACTTTACCATCATTAATATAAATATAAACAGGTTTTTCAGAAGCACCAGTAACAAATAAAGCATCATACCCGGCTTTCTTAAGCTCAGGACCGAAATATCCTCCTGAATTTGCATCATTCCAACCTCCTGTTACAGGAGATTTGTGAACAATTGTATATCTTCCTCCAAAAAATGCTCTGGTTGCGCTGGTAGGTCCCGTAGTAAATCCCAAAACGTTTTCAAGCCCTAAAGCATCCACTCCTGCAGGCATCATTTCATACAAAATTTTAGCTCCAAAACCATATCCACCTATGAAGTTTTCCGCTAACTCTTTTGTTACTTCTCTTTCTTCAATTTTTCCATCAGTTAAATTAATAAAAAGCATTTTCCCCGCATAACCGTATAACATAACAATCCTCCTTGTACAATATAGTTATAATCAAATTATAGTTTTCCACTGTAATAATTATCAATTTCTTAAATAATAATATAGTCTTCTTTTCTAATCAT
>CZCB01001169.1_pt1 | contig 39366 bp, 38 predicted proteins | sample 591991 | NCBI WGS metagenome assembly CZCB01 (sample SAMEA3556809, study PRJEB10932) | anaerobic digester metagenome
TTTTTGTTTTTTTTCAAGCAGAAGACGGCATACGAGATTCGCCTTAGTCTCGTGGGCTCGGAGATGTGTATAAGAGACAGATATTATACATACCCAATATATAGTTTTTAATTCCTATTTAATATTACTAATACTATGAAACCTCAATCGTATATGATATGGTTATTTTTTGTATTTTTTTGAATAGAATGGTTTTTTTATAACCTTAGCTTTTAAGCTTTTCTTTCTGACTAAAACTTCAATTTCTGTACCTATTTTAGTATAGTCACTGTCTATTAATGCCAAACCTAAGTTTTTCTTTAATGTAGGAGAATAACTTCCTGTTGTAACATAGCCAATTTTTTCTCCTTCAGCAAATATTTCATAGTTACTTCTTGGTATACCTCTGTCAATCATTTCAAAACCAATGATTTTTCTTTTAAGGCCTTCCTCTTTTTGCTTAGCCAAGGCCTCCTTACCAATAAAATTGTCCTTATTTAATTTTACACAAAATCCTAACCCTGCTTCCAAAGGAGTAATGTTTTCATTTAATTCATTACCATACAAGGGCAGGGACGCTTCAAATCGTAAAGTATCTCTGGCACCTAATCCGGCAGGAATCAGTCCTTCATCTTTACCTGCACTGAGCAAAAGCTCCCACATTTCTTCAGCCTTTTCAGCGGCAAAATAAAGTTCGAAACCATCTTCTCCGGTATAACCAGTACGGGAAACCATAGTTTCTATATCTCCTATTTTAATGTCTTTAAAACGATAAAACTCAATTTCGTTTAAATCTGCAGGAGTAGTTTTTTGTAAAATATTTTGTGCCAGGGGACCCTGCAAGGCTAAAAGAGCATACTTAGCGGAAATATCTTCTACTTTTACATCTTCAAGTATATTTTCTTCAAGCCAATTAAAATCTTTTTCCGTATTTGCCGCATTCACAACCAACAAATATTCCACATTGCTATATTTATATACTAAGAAATCGTCAATAATTCCTCCATCGGGACGACACATAGTAGTATATGCAATTTGATTATCTTTAAGAACTGATATATCATTGGTTAATACCCTCTGCAGAAATGTCTCTGCATCTTCACCCGTAACCAATATTTCTCCCATATGGGAAACATCAAAAAGACCTGCTTTTGTTCTAACAGCTTCATGCTCTGGAATTATACCAGTATATTCAACAGGGAGCGCCCAACCGCCAAAGTCAATAATTTTTCCATTAAGCTGAATATGCTTTTCATATAAAGGTGTTTTTTTCATCCTACACTCCTTTCTATTCATGGTAATACAATTATGACAGAAACAATATGTATTGTCTCTGCCATAGCCATGTTCAGAGGATGTTTTGTATTCAACAACATTATAGAGCCAATATATTATCCTTGTCAACAATTATAAATTGTGAAAAAACTAATCATTTTAGCCTTTTTATGCCATTTGCCCTTGCAAATTATTCCAAGTTAAAACGGTCATATAAATGACCGTTTTAAGTGGCACTATCTAAAATTATTGTTATTTTTATTCTTATCCCTGTTGTTTAGTTTATTGTTATTTCTGTTATCATTCTTGTTTTCAAACCTGTTTTCGTTTCGATTTTCAAACCTGTTTTCAAACTTATTATCATTTTGGTTGAAGCAATTATCGCAATTGTCAATTCGGTTATTTAACCTGTTTTCATTTTTGTTGTTAAATTTATTCTTTTGGTTTTCGTTTCTTTTCATTTTACTTGCTCCCTTATTATAGTTTTATTGGATAAGATGATATTAGATGGTTTGCCACCTACAAGCATAGTATCTGTTTTGACAAAATAATTATTATGCCATTAAGTTCAAAATCCATTTCTTTTGCCCATCAGTTCTTATTTTTGTCAACTAAATAGGGAGCAAAGCAAATTTAAAATATAGCCGCTGATTTTAATAAAAAGATAAATAAAAAAATACTAAAAGGACTTATTACCGTAGAAAGGAATACAATTTGTCCAGCCAATTCGTGATTGCAATCACACTGCTGTGCCATAGTATAACTTGAAACAGCTGTTGAAGGTGCCACCATACTAAATAGGGCACATAATTCTACACCTCTGAAACCGAAAGCAACTGAAATTAGAATAACTATTGCAGGAATAATGAACAGTTTTCCCACAGTAACAACAGCTAAGTATTTTATATTCTTCCATATGTTACGTATTTCTATTGATCCTCCCAATGCCATTAATGCAGTAGGAGTTGCTGTTCTTCCAATATCTGAGATAGTTTTCACCAAGGGGTAAGGAAGACTTATTTTCATGAATGATGCTACTATACCCAATAAAGATCCAATTATTAATGGGTTTGTCAAAATACTAAGAACAGTTTTTTTGTAACTAAGTTTTTCATCTGTAAATACATCTAAAATTACTACTGCCATAAAATTATAAATGGGTATTATGATGGCTACGAGGGTGGTTACTACTGCTAATCCCTCTTCACCAAAAATGTTTGTGCTTAGGGGTATTCCAAACAGTATAAAATTACTTCTGTAAAGTCCCTGAATTATAACTCCCCTGTCTTTATTTTCTTTTACAAATTTGGGAACTAGTATAAATAGTATACCAATAGTAACAAAAACTATAATAACGGCAAAAAAAATAACTTTCAGGTTTATTTCATCGGATATTTCACTATTATAAATATTATTAAAAAGAAGAATAGGCAGTGTCACTTTGAAGGTAAAACTGTTTAAATCAGCTAAAAAATCCTCATTGAATATTTTTATTTTTCGGAGAAAGGCTCCTAAAAACATTAATATCAATAAGGGCATTACAACGTTCAAAGAAAAAATAAGATTATCCATGTCTACTCCTTTGTCAAATTCTTCTCTAATTATACTCCTTAATTTATGTAAAAACAATAGAGAAAAGGTTTGCAATATTACTAGCAAGCAAAAAAACCACCAATGGTGGTTTAATTTTTTAAAACATGTTTTACTCTATAGCCTTGTTCGTTAAGCTTTTTCTCTAATTCATCAGTTTCTGATGCTGTACATCTTATTATGATCTCTCTTACTCCATCTCCTGCGAACACTGCAATATGAGTTATATTGATTCCTAAAGATTTAAAAGTAGCTGCTATGTCAGCCATAGCACCAGGAACGTCTTTTGCTTCTATAGTTATACGGCTTCCACTGTCTTTGAAACCTAACAAATCAATAAGGGCATCGAATATATCACTTTCCGTAATTATTCCAACTAATTTATCATTTTCAACAACAGGAAGGGTACCGATTCTGTTTTCTCTCATTATAACTGCTGCTTCTTCCAACAGGCTGTTCGCATCAATAGTTATGATTTTCTTAGTCATAGCATCATTGACCGTCAATTTAGACAATAAGTAGTTTATTTCAAAAATACTTAAGGATGTAGCTTTAGTAGGTGAAACTTTATGAATATCGCTTTGAGTCAATATTCCTACAACTTTTTCTCCATCTACTACTGGAAGCCTCTTGAGACCTTTTTCTTTCAAAAGAGCTACTGCATCAGAAATCGGTGCATTAGCTTCAATGGTGTATGGATTTTTAGTCATTCTGTTTTTAACATACATAATTACCCTCCTAAATATGATTTTTGTATTTCATCACTTTTTGCCAATTCTTCGCCTGTTCCGGTCATTACAATGGAGCCTGTTTCTAATACATAAGCTCTGTGGGCAATAGACAATGCCATTTTTGCATTCTGTTCAACCAATAATATGGTTGTGCCTGTTGAGTTTATATTAACAATTATATTAAATATTTCTCTAACAAGCAAGGGAGCAAGACCCATGGAAGGTTCATCTAAAAGAAGTATCTTAGGTCTTGACATTAAGGCACGGCCCATGGCAAGCATTTGCTGTTCTCCTCCAGACAAAGTACCTGCCAGTTGTTTTTTACGTTCCCCTAAAATAGGGAATAATTCGAAAATATTGTCCATATCCTTCTTTATATTTGCTTTATCCCGTCTTAAGTAAGCACCTAACTCTAAATTTTCCACTATGGTCATAGCTGGAAATATTCTTCTTCCTTCCGGTACCTGGGACAACTTCATTTCAACTCTTTGAGAAGCAGATACATTGGTAATATCTTTACCTTCAAGAATTATTTCTCCACTGGTTGCTTTTTGGAGACCGGAAATAGTTCGTAGAGTAGTAGTCTTACCTGCACCGTTAGCCCCTATTAAAGTTACTATTTCTCCTTGGTTAACCGTTAAAGAAACATCCTTAAGGGCATGAATAACTCCGTAATGAACATTAAGATTTTTTATCTCAAGCATTTTACACATCCTCCCCTAAATATGCTTCTATAACTCTTTTATTGTTTTTGATTTCCTCCGGTTTACCAGAAGCAATCATAGTTCCATAATCTAAAACATATATTCTTTCACAAATTTTCATAACCAAGGACATATCATGCTCTATAAGCAATATGGTTAAATCGAACTCATCCCTTATTTTAGCAATAGTTTCCGTTAATTGTACCGTTTCATTAGGGTTCATACCTGCAGCTGGCTCATCTAAGAGTAATAGCACTGGCTTGGTTGCCATGGCTCTTACAATTTCTAAATGCCTCTGTTCTCCATATGGAAGATTCTTTGCAATTTCGTGTTTTTTATGAGTAAGCTTGAAAATATCCAATAATTCTTCTGCTTCTTTTTTCAGTCTTTCTTCTTCCTCATAATATTTATTGGAACGGAACAGGGCTGAAGGAAGTTTATAATCTACATTTTGATGCATTGCAATACGAATGTTATCAAGTACAGTTAAATCTTTAAAAAGTCTTATATTCTGAAAGGTTCTAGCTAAACCTATTTTAGTTACATGGTAGGGCTTCAGGCCAGATATTTCCTTTTTTTCTCCGTTTACATCCAATTTAATACTTCCTGAGGTAGGTGCATATACTCCCGTAAGAAGATTGAAAAAGGTAGTTTTTCCTGCACCGTTAGGGCCGATAAGTCCTATTAGTTCACCCTTTTCAATATGCATATTGGCATTGGATACTGCTGTAAGTCCACCAAAGGACTTAGTTAATTTTTCAACTGTTAATAGTGACATAGGACCCTCCTTTACTCAACTCTCTCATATTTTTTCCCAAACTTGAACATATCCGTAATTTCCTTTGTGCCCAATAAGCCCTGGGGCCTAAACAACATTATTACTATCAACAATAATGCATATATAATCATTCTCAAAGAGGATAAAGATTGAAGCAAGGTAGTAATTACCGCCAACAGCACTGCTGCAATAACAGAGCCTGTCATACTTCCCAATCCTCCAAAGACAACTATTACTAAAATGTCAATTGATTTCTGAAATCCAAACATAGTGGGATTAATGAAGTAGAAATAGGATGAATACAAAGCACCTGCAATTCCAGCGAAAAATGCACCTAAAGCAAAGGCCATTACTTTGTACCTAGTAGTATTAATACCCATGGATTCAGCAGCAATTTCGTCTTCCCTAATGGATATACAGGCTCGGCCTTGAGAAGATTTAACAAAATTGCTTATTAATATTAGTGTAAGAACAGTAAAAACATATAGCCACAACCAATTTGTAAACCTGGGTATACCATTTAATCCAGCGGCACCGTTAGTTATTTCCATATTCAAAAATACAACCCTTATAATTTCAGCCATACCCAAGGTAGCAATAGCCAAGTAATCACCTTTAAGTCTCAAGGTTGGTATACCTATTATTATTCCCACTATAGCTGCTACAATAGCGCCTAGAATAATACCAATTAAAAAACCTGTTGTAGATTTCATACTCATATTCACAAGGGCACCAGCATAGGCTCCTATAGACATAAAGCCGGCATGGCCCAAAGAAAACTGTCCCGTAAAGCCCGTTACTAAGTTCAAGCTTACCGCAAGAATTATATTTATACAAATGGTTGCAATAGTTATTTCATAAAAACTAGATATAACTTTAGTGGTTATAAGAACTTGGACAAGGGCGTAAATCGCTACTATTATAATTAGAGTCAATATGTTCCTTTTATTTAATACCTTCATACTACACCTTCTCCTTCGTATTCTTGCCTAATAAACCGGAAGGTTTTAAAATCAATATCAGGATTAAGAATGCAAATACCGCCGCATCTCTGTACATTGAATTACCATATCCTGAAACTAATGTTTCAAGCATTCCTATTGAAAGCCCTCCAATCATGGCACCAGGTATACTTCCTATACCTCCAAAAACTGCTGCAACAAAAGCCTTTAAACCAGGCATCATTCCCATAAGGGGATCGATAGAGTTATAATATATTCCAACTAACACTCCTCCTGCTCCCGCCAGGGCGGAACCGATGGCGAAAGTAAAGGAAATGGTATTGTCCACCTTTATTCCCATGAGCTGAGCTGCATCCTTGTCTGCAGACACCGCTCTCATAGCTTTACCTACCTTGGTTTTATTAACCACATATTGAAGGATTATCATTAAAACTATGGTAGTTAAAACAATGTATATTTGTTGCATATTTATAATAATGTTTCCGAATTTGAATACTTTTGGGGATAGTAATTTAGGATAAGATCTCACTTCCGGTCCTACAAAGTACATCATAGTATATTCCAATAGAAGAGAAACACCAATAGCAGTAATCAAAACTGCAATACGGGTAGAATTTCTAAGAGGTTTGTAGGCTATTTTTTCAATACTCATACCTAGAACAGCGCAAGTTACCATAGATATAATTAATGCAGGAATAAAACCCAAACCTAAATAAGTGGTTACTGCAAAACCCACATAAGCTCCTACCATGTATACATCCCCATGAGCAAAGTTTATCAACTTAATAATTCCATAAACCATGGTATAACCTAAAGCTACCAAGGCATAAATACTTCCAAGGGAAACTCCGTTAACAATTTGTTGCAAAAATTGATCCAAGGTTGCACCTCCTTTAGTTGCTATAAAACAAGTTAGCATATAATGCTAACTTGCCCTTTGTTACCTATTTTATTAATTAGGATCTACTTTAATACTTGATGATTGAACACCATTCTTCAACTCTATAACTACGATAGATTTAACTGGGTTATGATTTTCATCCATATCGAATGTTCCTGTTACACCTTCAAATCCCTTTGTTTCAGCAAGAGCATCTCTAATTGCATCTGGATCTGCAGAACCTGCACGTTTAATTGCATCTGCTGCCCATTTTCCCAAGTCATAGCCTAAAGCATTAAATGCATTAGGTTCAACGCCGTATTTTTCTTTATAGGAAGCTATAAAATCTTGTACTAAAGGATCTTCATCTAATGAAGAATAATGATTTGAGAAATATACATCCGTTAAAGCTTCCTCTCCTGCAAGTTCTAAAAGTACGGGAGAATCAAATCCATCAGCACCAAGTATTGGAGCATCTATACCTAAGTCACGAGCTTGCTTTATAATTAAGCCTGCTTCCTGATAGTATCCTGGTATAAATATTACATCAAAGTCTTTTCCTCTAATACTTGTTAATATCGCATTAAAATCTTTGTCATCCTTAACATATCCTTCTTCAGCTACTAATTGTCCTCCAGCAGCTTCAAAAGTCTCTTTGAAGTTCTTAGCAAGTCCTTTACCATAATCACTTGAAGTATCGGTAATCATAACTGCCTTAGTTGCATTTAAGTTATTTAGTGCAAAGTTTGCCATTGTTACTCCCTGGAAGGAGTCATTAAAACATAACCTGAATGCATAATCATAAACATTGCCATCAGCATCTATAGTAACTCCTACGTCAGCAGTTGATGATGATGAAAGTACTGGAATTCCATTGCTCTGTGCCACAGGAATAGTAGCCATGAAGTTTCCTGAAGTTGCAGGACCTAAACACATAACCACGCCTTCCTGAGTCATAAGTCTGGTAGCTACTGAAGTTGCTTCGGAAGATTCAGATTTATTATCTATTACCACGGGGATAATTTCCTTACCATCAATTCCGCCTGCTTCATTTATTTCATCAAAAGCCATCAGTATTCCGTCAACACTGGATTGGCCGTAAGATGCAACTCCTCCAGTAAGTTCATAGTTGATACCGACTTTAATTCCCTCTTTATCTGTATTATTGTTTGCTCCGTTTTCAACTGCATCGTTACCACAACCAATGAGCAAACTCATCACCAAAAGTATTGAAAGTAACGATAAAATAGTTCTTTTTCTCAATAATAACACCACCTTGTTTTATGTATTTTAATAGATATATTAATACAATTTAAGTTGCTTGTCAACAACAATTTATTTTTTTTGCCATATTACTATTATGCCCAAAAAACATAAAAAAAGCCTCCCGCATGGGAAGCTTATGGAAATGTACTATTAGCAGTGGTCGCCAATTCCTCCAACTCTGTCGCAGCTGCAGAACAATATTACTAATAGCAAGAAGAAGAATAGCAGGCTGTCATTATCTCTGAAACCACCAACTCCTCCTATTAAGCCATCATCTCCGCAGAAGCATGCAAGAACTACTAAAAGTAAGAAGAAGAATAATAAACTGTCCCCGCTGTCTCCTAATATATTGTTAAACATATAGAACCTCCTAAAAATAATTTTTCTATATATTATTCAACAGGACTGTCAAGTGTTACTTTATTAATCTTCATTTAATGTTTTTAAATAATATATTATTTTATCAAAAAAGCTGTTTCCCCTTCCATGATAGTAAGAATGTCTTGCTGGTGGATCTTTTCGTCTGTATCTATCAAGATTATCCCTGATATTTTCCATACTGCCTACCATATCCAGCAAGTATTCCTTGGAATAATCCTCCTCATAAAATTCATTGGTTAATTTGTTTAATAAATAATAAAGTTCTATTATGTCGTACATCTTACTGATAGCATCCCTGTCGTATTTTTTCTTGTCCAATTCCATCCCTCCATTTATTCCTATTATATGAAAACTTATTAAGGCTGATAGCACCCAAATTAATAAATTTTCACTTAAAGATTTGTGGAATACCCTCAAGCAATATATTTTTCCTTTGTTTTTATAAACCTTTGTTATATAATAGGATATATAAATTTTAGAGGTGGTAATATGAGAACATTCTTTAATATTATTATACTAGGACTTATAGGTTTATGTTCATCCACATACTTGTTTAACCTGTCCCCCATTGATTATAGAGGGACAATTGAAATACAAACTCCTGTCGAAGAAAGCACTTTGACTTTACAGACAACTGAAAAGGAATTACAAAACCCTGAATCCATAACAATTAAACATGTGTCTTCCAAGGAGGAAGTTATAAAAATTGTTACAGAAAGTATTTTCAATGTAGATATTTATAAGGACAATAAACTAATTGAAAGCAATGTAAGAAACTTAGAACTTATTTCTCCCTCTGTAAATACTACAATTTCAGTAAGTAAGGATAATCCCATTATTACCACTTTAAATATAAGTCAAAAAAATTTAAAATTAGAGGATGGAAAGTATACCTTTGTATTTACTTCAAATTTAATAGCTGATGGAGATAAATCATCCTTAACTATCACTGCTACCTATGATACAGGAGGGAAATATTACCCAGCTGTTAATGCAGCTCCCCCAGGAACAAAAGGTTTAACCCTTTACTTTGTAACTGAAAAGGACGGTCCCCTAATTCCTGTAACAAGATTTGTAGTTGAAGATAAGTCTATAACCAGAATGGCAATCGAACAACTTCAAAACGGTCCCTTAGATAATCAGCTCAAATCCGTTATAAAAGATGTTACCAACACTACCTACAATAACGGTAATGTGGTAATCGACATTCCAGCTTCCTATGAAGACTATAACAAAGAAGATATAGGAGAATTAGCCTATAATTCATTCGTAAAAACTATTTTTGCCGTTGACAGATACTGGCCTATATACAGCGTTACCTTTACCGTCGACAGAAACAGGATTGAAAAGTATTTTAACGGTATAGAAACAACTTCACTGCCTAACTTAGAGAAAAATTATTTAATTTATATGGCCTATAAGGCAGGAGACAGGTACTATCTCTTTGATTATGAATTAGATCTGGTAAAGGCAGGAATTAATGACAGGGATACTGTAGAAATTAAAGCACAAAAATTATTTGATGCCTACTATGATATAGATTTATCTTATGGAATAAACCCTGTACCTAAACTTACACTTAACAATACAGCTATGGAGGGGAGGACTCTTATCCTTGATTTTAGCGAAGAGTTGTTAAATGTTTATAAGGATAGAAACGACTTAAGACTAATGATGATTGAATCTCTTATGTATACCTTCACCACCATACCAGGTGTTGATAGTATAAAAATAACTGTTAATGGAGAAGAACTGAAAAATTTTGTTAAAGATTTGGATACTACAAAGATTTTGTATCCTCCAGAATTTATTAATCCGGAGTCAGTGGAAATAACGGAATAATATAAGGGTGTGAGATATCAATCTCCACCCTTTTTATTAAATTTCCAATAATCTTTTACCTGTAGGAGTGTTCTTGAACACTGCCAAAAATGCTGCCGACACTATTATTCCTATGGCTGACTGTACAATATTTCCCGGAATTTCACTGATGGTTGATAAGAAATTTCCTACTATTAGGGAACCTACCACATAGTAGGCACCAATCTGCCAAACACTTCCTAACAAGGCTCCTCCAATCCACCTATTCTTCATGCGGGTAGGAAGTCTTTCAATTACACTTCCCATAATTAAAGCCATAATAGCTTTTATTATAAATGTAGGAATTACATAGAAACTGTATCCCCCTATAAAATCTGCCAAGGAAGCACCTATAGCACCTGCCCAGGCACCATTTCTCTTGCCTAACAAAATTACTCCTAAAAATATAAATCCATCTCCCAAATGAGTATATCCCCCTGTTACAGGCGAAGGTACCTTTATTATAAACGTTGCAACGCAAACTAATGCTGCCAACAATGAAGTATACACCATTTCTTTTATTTTCTTATCATCCATTATATCACCGCCTATAGAATAGTAGCTATACATATTATATAATATTCTGTACTCTTTGAAAGATACAGTTTTTCATTTTGTTTAAATGACAGATAAGAAAATAAAAAAAATGCAGTTTACTGCATAAAAAACTGTGCACCCTCCTTCGACAATACATCACAAGCGTTACTCTTACAGTTAGCTCAAACCCAGCACCCTTGCGTCACACAAAATGATCTACTTACTGCTGCTTCCTTCCGGACCTGACAGGGTTCATAGGATTTTGTTGCGCAAGACCAAGTTCTCAACACCACTTGTAAAAGGCAGACCTCACAATGTAAGCCTCTAAGAGGGAATTCCACCTTGCTATAGCGGATTGCAAGTACAGGGCACCGCTACCTCCCCGTGTAGCACAGTACAAGAATAATATCACAATTCAAAAGTTGTGTCAATGTAATAATTTGCCGATTTACTTAAGAAGTTCTAAGGTTTTTTCCTCTTCAAATTGCTTTGTGTATAAATCGTAATAGTAGCCTTTTTTAGATATTAAATCCTTATGGGTACCTCTTTCAATTATTTTTCCATCCCTAACAACCAATATAATATCAGCACGTTTTATGGTGGAAAGTCTGTGAGCTATTATGAAAGAGGTGCGTCCTTTAAGTAAGTATTCTATACCCTTTTGTATAAGCTCTTCCGTTTGTGTGTCTACAGAAGATGTAGCTTCATCTAAAATAAATATTTTAGGATTTGCCAATATAGCTCTTGCTATAGAAATTAACTGCTTTTCCCCTGTGGAAAGTCTGTCTCCACCTTCCCCTACCTGGGTATCATAACCTTTTTCCAAGTTATTGACTATAGTATCCACCGAGGCAATTTTAGCCGCTTCCATTATTTCGTCTTCAGTTGCATCTAATTTACCATACCTTATATTTTCTCTGATGGTACCGGAAAACAAGTGAGGGTTTTGAAGTACATAACCTATATTGGAATGAAGCCACAACTGGGATCTTTCCCTGTAATCCTTACCATCAATTAATATTTCACCTTCCGTAGGCTCAAAAAACCTACAAATTAAGTTCACTATAGTACTTTTACCAGCTCCAGTTTCTCCAACTATAGCAACATTAGTGCCTGCAGGGATGTGAAGGTTAAAATTTTCCAATACCATTTCCGTGCCATCTGGATATTTAAAACTAACATTTTTAAATTCAATTTCTCCAACTATTTCTTCCCAGTTCTCTCTTTTAGGATGAATATTATCCCCATATTTTTCTACTACGCTATCTCTGTCTTTTATTAAAGGTTCCCGCTCTAATAAATCTATTACTCTTTCAATATTAGCCTGTAAAGAAATAATTTCTGAAAATGTTCTTGCCACATGCTGAATAGGCTCAAATATATTTATTGCATAAGAAAGAAAAGCAGAAAGGGTTCCTATTTGAATAATTTGCTCCATGGCTAACTTTCCACCCCTTGCCAATACTAAGGCCGTTAACAGGGAACCGAAAAATACGATTATGGGTATATATATGGCATTTAATCCTGCTAATCTAACTGCGGTAGACTCCATACCCCTGCTTATTTTTTTGAATTCCTTTAAGTTTTCGTCTTCTATTACCAATGTTTTGGAAGTCCTGGCTCCCATTATTCCCTCATTAAAGCTTCCTGTTATTATGGAATTCATTTTTCTTAACTTTCTGCCGGTATAGAGAATTTTTTTCTGAAAATAAACTGTAATAAAAGCCATGAAGGGAACTACAATCATTACGATTATTGCTAATTTAGCATTGAGCAAAAACATTGCAATAAAGGCACCTACTACATAGGCAAAGGACCAAAATACATCTACCAATCCCCACGCAATCATGGTACCTATTTTATTTGTATCGTTTAAAACCCTTGCCAGTATATAACCTACGGGAGTAGTATTGTAGTAGGCCAGGGAAAGATTCTGCAGATGGACAAATATTTCATTTCTTAAATCCATCCCTATATGCATTTCCACCTCTATTGCCATACGTGCGAAGACGATAATAGATAAGGTCAAAGTCACTAGGACCGTGGCATACAACAGAATATATTTATTTAATCCCTCCGTTGTAGCTTTTACTATGAAATTATCCACAGCATATTTTTGGAATAAGGGTATTGACAAGTCCAATACTGCACTAAGAAACATAAGTAGCATTATTCCAATTACTTTCCCCAGGTAGGGTCTGAAGAATCTGCTTATTTTCAACCAGGGCTTTATGTTAAAAGATTTATAACCTTCTTCCTCGTAAACCATTATTTTTCCTCCAATAAATTCATTTGAATATTGTAAATATCCTTATAAATTCCATCCCTGTTAATAAGCTCTTCATGGCTACCTAAGTCAGCTACTTCCCCCTTATCTAATACTAATATCATATCTGCTTCCATTAAAGTGGTAATTCGGTGGGATATTAATATAACTGTTGTGTTACTTTTATGCTTTTTCAGTTCCGAACGAATTTTTGCATCTGTATCGGCATCCACAGCAGATAAAGAATCATCAAATATCATTATGGGTGTTTTTCTAAGAAGCATACGGGCTATAGACACTCTTTGTTTTTGTCCTCCAGACAAGGTTACTCCCCTTTCCCCTACAATTGTATCGTAACCTTTTGAAAATCCTTCAATTGCCCTGTCCACTTGAGCTATTGATGCAGCTTCCTTTATTTCTTCCATATTAGCTTCTGGTTTTGCTATACTTATATTTTCTTTAATTGTCCTGGAGAAGAGAAAAGGTTCCTGAAGAACCATGCCTATATTTTTTCTTAAATGTTCCCTCTTTATATTTCTTATATCTACTCCCCCTATGGTAATACTGCCCATTCCTTCAGGCAAATCATATAAACGATTTAACAGATGCATAAGGGTGGTTTTTCCAGAACCGGTACCTCCTAATATAGCAAAAGTACTTCCAGCCTTTATTTTAAAGCTAACATTTTTTAGTACCGGACTTTTTTCATATTCGAAGGTAACATTTTTAAATTCAATATCCTTGTAAAGGTCTGGAGTAAGGGAATCTGGGCTGTCTTCTTCCTGAGGCTCCTTTAAAATTTCACATATTCTGTTTAAGGAAACCTTGGTCTTACTAAGCTCTCCTAAAATCCTCCCAAAACTTCTAAGAGGCCAGGAAATCATAGATGTATAGGTAATGAAAGCCATTAATTCTCCCAAAGTAATTATACCCTTAACCCCATAGACAGTTCCATAGACAACTATGACCATCAAGAGTACTCCCGTAACTAAATCACCTATTCCCCAATAGTATCCCAATTGGTACCCTAGCTTAACCCATAGTTCTGAAAAGATTTTGTTTTTTTCTGTGAATCTTTCTATTTCATACTTTTCCCTTCCAAAAGCCCTTACAACTCTTACGCCGGTTAAGTTCTCCTGTGTCCTGCTGAAGAGTTCACCCTCAGCTTCATCAGCTACTAAGAACTTTCTTGATAAAATACCATAGAAAATTGTAGTGTACAATATTACTAGGGGCATAAAAACCAATACTATCATAGTAAGCTGGTAATTCATTGAAAACATCAAAATAAGGGAGATTATTATCAACATTATAGTTCTGAACATTTCAATCAGTTGAGTACCGATGAAATTATGAACTATTTCCACGTCAGAAGTTGATCTTTGGATTATATCTCCCGTTTGATTTTTTACATGCCAGCTGTAGGGCAATTTCTGTATATGTTCAAACAAACTGTCCCGTATATTTTTTGTAATTCCTTCCGTTCCCTTGGCAGCTGTTATTCTGCCTAAATAATCACTTAAGGCTGTTACAAAGGCCAGTATTAATATTATAACTGCACAAACCCATAAATTCTCTTTAAAGAACTCTATGCCACCCATAAAATCTATTGTATTTTTAATGGGCTTTATGTAATTTAAGGGAACATCCCCAATAACAGAGTCTACCGTAAATCTTATAACTTGGGGCGTGGCAAAGCCTGCAGCCACTTTAATAATGGTTGCCACTGCTGATATTAAGAAAAATTTAATAAATCCCTTGGAATGAAGCAATAAAATTTTGAGATTTGACTGTTTCATATAAACTCCGTATTATATGGTGAAATCCTCTGTGTCTCCATTATAATTGTTAACATAAAATAAATAAGCAATATAAAATTGCTTATTTATTCTATTATAATATTGAATTTGTGTCAATAAATCCTAAGATTGTTCCTTTATATAACTTTCAAAATTTTCACTGTACTTTATAGTTCCGTCAGTAAAAACCCACATAGCTTCAGTACCTGGTAAAGAGTTAATAAATTCCATTCCTTCTTCAAAAGGCATGGCAAAAGTTGCCGTTGAAAGTGCATCCGCCATACCTGAGTCTTCGCAAATTATAGTAATTGCAGAAAAATACTCAGCTGGATACAAGGTATCTTTATCGATTATATGGTTGTATTTTTCACCATTAACAACATAGTATCTTTCGTAATCACCACTGGTTACCATGGATAAGTCATCAATTTTAACTAATTTTAAAATAGACTGTCCCCTAGGAGAGTTAGGATCTTGAACTCCCACATTCCAGGAATCCCCCGTAACTATATTGTTGTTAATTGCCCGAACATTTCCACCTACTGACAACAATCCAGAAGTCAATCCCTTTTCCCTTACAATTTTACTTACCTGTTCCGTAGCATAGCCTTTTGCTACAGCACCAACATCCAAGCTCATTAAAGGGTCTCTTAAGAATACCGTAGATTCCTCTTCATCAATGATTATATCTTCAATGTTCGTATGCTCAGCAGCCTTTTTTAGTTCTTCTATTGGGGGTAGGGATGCATTGTCAGGATCATCTATTCCTTCTGTTCTATATTCATGCCAAATTTTTAATACGGCTCCAAAAGCAATATTTGTCTCGCCATTTGTTTTCTCATATACTTCCTTGGAGAATTTAAGTAAGTCAATAATTCTTTGATCTACCTTAACAGGTTTTATTCCTGCATTGTCATTTATTGTTTTAATATTATTTATACCTTCATAATCGTTGTAAATATCATAGAGTTGGTGATATTCCTTTAAATTATCATAAATAACCTGGGCATATTCCTTAAACTCTTCCTTGCTATGGGCGAAACCTACAATCCTGGTTACCGTATCAAACAAAATTATAAATTCTGATTCGTACCTGACAAGTTCCTTTTCTTTACAGGAAGTTAAACTAATTAAAATTAAAATGACCATTAATATTGAAACAACTTTTCTTATCAACTTTCACCTCTTGAAGCTAAAGGGGCAATTCCATGCCCCTAAAATTAATTGCTATTTGCGTTAACAAATGCTTTTTCTATATTATCCTTGATGTCTATAATTCCTACTGTTACAGAAGATACTAAATCTTCATCTGTAGGATAACCACCTTCATCAACGGAAATACCTTTTATTTCTTCTACAGTCTTACCTACAATATACTCTGAAAACGCATCTGCCTGCTCATACCATTCTCTTCCTATGGCAGAAGCTCTCTTCATTCCGTAGTCTTCACCTAATTCCACCTTTGTTATTGGTGCAACAGATAAATCTGTAGTAATTTTACCTGTAGCATCAAAGTTAACATTAGACTGAGAAGCATCGATTATAGAACTTGTTACTCTGCCTTCACTATCAAATGTTGCTGCTGTGTAAGTGGAATAAGCTTGTGCTAAACCTTCAGCATCAGCCGTTGCATCTTTAGATTTAGAAATCTTTGTTGTAACTGCCAAGCCTAAATTATCGGAAGCTTTTGCTCCTAAATTCTGAGCATTAGCTGCTGCTTTTTCGATAGCTTCTACATAAGAATTAATTTTTATTGTTACTGATGATACTAAATCAGCTTCTGTTGGAACTCCTGATTCGTCAACAGCAATACTTTTAACTTCTTCTATAGTTTTTCCTTTTACATATTCAGCAAGAGCATTAGCTTGTTCATACCATTCTTTATCAATACTTGATACTCTGCCCATTCCGTATTCTTCTTTAAGTTCTTGCTTTGATTTATATACTGTAGATAGGTCAGGTACTATTTTACCTTCATTAGTAAAACCTATTACAGTTTGAGCAGTATCTATTTTAGTTTGCACTATTTTTCCGTCTTTGTCAATAGTAAGTGCAACAATTACTGAATCAGTTTGAGCTGCACCATCATTTTCTCCTGCATCCCTTGACTTTTGAATTGATGAAACTACTGCCAAGCCTGTTTTCACTTCATCATCTGCCAATGGTTCTTCTGCTGCCGGTTCTTCTTCTGGCTCTTCTGCTGCCGGCTCTTCTACTTTAGGTTCCTCTGTCTGAGGAGTTTCAACCTGAGGTTGTTCCTTTGTACATCCTACAAAAGCAAATAGGGACATTGCTAATACTAATAATAGTACTAATGATTTTTTCATTACTTTCCTCCATAAAATCATAATTTATATAATCAGCATTTCTGCTGGTTATAACTATGCACATGCTAAAATAAGCATAAAATTAACAAACTCTTCCATAGTTATAGGATGGTTAAAAATAACAAACGTTTTCGTTCAGTAATGCTGAACGGCGTTCTCGTTCATGCCTTAAATAAATGGATACTTAGATTCCTCTGTATCCTATGCTATAAGATATTTCCTTAGCTGCTTCTTTTATTATAGGTATTAATTGACAAATTTTTTCTTCTGTCATTCTGAAAGCAGGTCCTGTTGTACTTATGCTGAACTTCGCATCTCCATTATAATCGAAAATGGGTGCAGCAACACACTTTATTCCTTCAACAACTTCTTCATTGTCTATGGCAAAACCCTGTTCTTTCATTTCTTTTAATCTTTTGACGAATTCACATTTGTCAGTTATGGTATTGGGAGTATATTTGGGTATTTCTTCTGGCAGATAATTGTCTATTTTGTCCAAGTCTTGATAACATAATATTATTCTGCCATCTGCCGTAGTATATGCTGGTAACTTGGCCCCTATTGTAGTTGAAGTTTTAATGGACCTATTACATTCCTGCTTCTCTATCCAAACCACATCAGAACCATCAAGCATGGCAATATGCACTGTTTCTTCAATTTTCGAACATACTTCCTTAATTACAGGGAGTGCTGCACTCCTTATATTTAAGGAATTCATAACTATGTCACCGAATTCTATAAACCTTATTCCCAGCCTATACCTTTGCGTATTTTTATCTTGGCTGATAAAGCCGTGATGTTTAAGTGTTGTTAAAATCCCATGAACAGTGCTCTTGTTTAAATCTAATCTTTCGGATATTTCCGACAATTTTAGTTCTTTTTTTCCTCTGAAACATTCAATAATAGCAACAGCCCTATCTATGGCCTGAACAGTATTTCTTTTTTTCATATCCACCTACCCGCAAATTTTAGCACAATCATTTCAATAAATCAATAATAAATAATTAATTAACAAATATTTCTTTGATTGTCCAATAATTGGTTAACCCATCCTTTTTTCCGTCATTTTAAATAATTTAAATTGTACTGTTGATAATATTTCTAAAGCTGCAATACATGACAATTAATATTATCACCCGGCAAAAAAATTGTCAAAGGAAAAAAATATTAATTGATTGTCAAAATAAAAACCCACCCAATAGGGCAATCCAAATACTTTGGGCCTGGGAACCTTGTTTACAATAAAATTTTGTAGACATAGAAAGATAAATAGGTTAGTATATATAAAAATACATTAAGGAAGGGATAGCATGATTACAAAAGAAAAAGCATGGGAATTGCTGAAAAAATATAACAAGGAAGAATTTCATTTACAACATGCAAAAACCGTTAGCTTTGTAATGGGACATTTCGCAAAAAAATTAGGTTTTGCAAATGAAGTTGAATTTTGGGAAATAGTAGGGCTTCTGCATGACATTGACTTTGAAATGTATCCCGATGAACACTGTGTAAAAATGCAGGAAATACTTCGTGAAGAGGGAGTGGATGAAAATATAATTCGTTCAGCAGCCAGTCACGGATATGGCCTTACTAATGTTACTATTAAACCAGAGCACACCATGGAAAAAGTACTGTTTGCCACCGATGAATTAACAGGTTTAATATGGGCTGCTGCACTAATGCGCCCCTCAAAAAGTACCTTGGATATGGGACTTAAATCTTTAAAGAAAAAATACAAATCTCCAAGCTTTGCTGCAGGATGTTCCAGAGAGGCCATTAAAGCTGGAGCTGATATGTTAGGATGGGAATTGGATCATCTGTTAAATGAAACCTTGGAAGCAATGCAAGAATTCGAAAAATCAAGTAAACAGGAATAAGAATTATAAGGGACACCGAAGTGTCCCCTTAATATTTAATTAGCCGAAGCTGGCGATTTTTTTAGTTTCAATGACTCTTTCAATTTATTTCGTATTACAGTAAATAAGAGGCATGAAATTACTGTAATTGGTATAACGGTAAAGGTACATAATAATATTTTATTGGTAACTGATAAGAAGTTTTTTTCCGCATATGTTAGCATAATTGTTAAAACCAAGGGGTGCATTAAGTATATATAGTAAGAACTTTGGCCGAAAACTCTTATAAAACCATAAATATTTTTCAATTTTTCCTTCATTAACAAACCAAAGGAATAAACTAAGAATACAGATACAGAAGAAAAAACAAACCATATAGAAGTATAAGCTGGCGAGTTGTAATGAGAAACCATAGTATAAATTATACTCATAACCACATAGCCTGCTGCAATATACTTTGTATTTTTCTTCAACCATTCTAGGAACTTGTTATATTCCATAGAAACATAAATTCCCAACATATAAAATACCATGTATTTTAAGAACAATCTGTCGGAAAGCTCAAACCTTATAAATTCTGCAGATAAATATGTTATTATTCCAGCAATAATGAGAATAGTAACTTTCTTTTCAGATCTTTTTAAAATAAAGTAAAATATCGGCCCTACTAGGTACATTTGTACAATAATTATAACGAAGTAAAGATGGTAGGACATGGTGCCGTGCAATACTCTATCCACGAAGAAATTCATATCCCTGGTATAGTATCCATAATAAATATATACATTATAATAAATAACACACCACACTAAGTATGCTACTAGGACCTTGGACAGCCTTTTTTTAAGAAAGTCAAAATATTTAAACTCTCTGTTCTTATGACTGTAGCTATAAAAACTTGTAACACCACTTAAGAATATAAAGACGGGTGTGGTGAATTTTAAACATCTGTTTAAAAAAAGCATTAAAATATTTGGAAAACTTCCACTTATATACTCAGTTACTCCCGTTGCCGTTATATGTACTATCATAACTGCAAAGCAGGCAACAAATCTCATATAATCCAATTCATACATTCTGTTTGAATTAACTTTAGACATATAACCACTCTCTTAAGTTTTTTGTCTATTTTAACATGTAAAAAGGGAAAAAGCAATTAATGCTTTTTCCCTTAGTTAAAGATTACCGTTTCTATATTGTTTTAAAAGATAAATATATTTTTGCTCCGCTGCCTCAATCTTATAAATTGCATAATCAACTAAATCAGGATGAGAGACATTTTCAAAAATATTTTTTGCATCTTCCCATTCCTTTTTAGCTTTTTCAATGTTCATAAACATTTCATCTTTCTCTATATCTTGTTTTATTTTAAAGTTTTGAAAAATACTTTTTAAACTGATTTTATTCCGAATACTATTCATGGAAAAAACCTCCTATCCTTATTATTATAGACAGAAGGTTCCTTTTTATACCTATAATACCAATAGAAATTACCCCAATTTATGAATAATCAGTTACTATTTTCTTTTTCTAATTTCAATAAGTGCTCCTTAATATGGAGTCCTCCTCCATAACCTACTAATTTTCCGTTTTTACCTATTACCCTATGACAGGGAATAATAATTGAAATAGGATTTCTGTTGTTAGCCATACCCACAGCCCTGGATGCTTTTTCATTTCCCACAGCTAGGGCTATATCTTTATAACTTTTAGTTTCTCCATAGGGTATATTCATGAGAGAATTCCATACTTTTTGTTGAAATTCTGTACCCTTGGGAGATATGGGAATACTAAAAGTTTTCCTCCTACCCTCTAAGTATTCCTTTATTTGCCTGTAGGCTTCCTTTATGAGAGGGGTTTCTCTTACTTCCCCTTTTACATCTTCACCTTCAAAGAAAACATCAGTTATGGCATGTCCATCTTCTCCAATGCCTATTTTACCTATTATTGTCCTATAGTAATATATACTTTTCATAAGTTCCTCCTAAAGGAATATTTCCGGCTCTTTTCTTTCAGTAAGTTCAATTTCCAATTCATACTTATGTCTTAAATAATTTTCATCATCATAGTACTTGGCACTAACAGGACAACTTTTAATACAGGCTCCACACTTAATACATATATAGTTTAATTTGCTCACATCATTATAATCAATGGAACCCATAGGACATAAAGAGACACATAATTTACAGTCAACACACTCTTCATTAGTCTTAGGTTTTATTTTTCTGAAATCCACATCTTCCCCTTTTTCATTCTTGGGTTTATAGTATGGTCTGTATACTTCGTTGCCAGGTACAACTACGTCTTGTCCATTTTCAGAAGAAATTTTCGCATGGATTTCTTTTGCAAACATTCTTACCTTTTTTAAATCCTTTTCATCAGGTCTACCCTTAGCTAGTGTTTTAGAAAATGAATGTTCTCCTATAAAGGCACCGCCGGCTATAACTTTAAAACCATTATTATTCAAAATATCTTTAAGTTCAATTAATGCATCATCGTAGTTTCTGTTTCCATAAAGTACTAAGGCAACAGCCTTTGCCCCATCCGATTGAATAGTGTTCAAGAATTTTAACAGCACATTTGGAACTCTTCCTGCATATACAGGCAAACCTACTATAACTAAGTCGCCATTGCCAAAGTGTAAAGGCTTCTCTCTATTTGAAGGTAGGGTAAAATCATAAAAATATGTATCTGTTTTTAAGTATTTCGATAATTCATCTGCCAAGCTCGTTACTACCTTCTTTGTAGTTCCTGTAGCACTGAAAAAAACTCCGTTGACCTTGTTGTACATACTACCACCGCCTATATTTTTTACTTACATTGTAACAAAGTAAAAGGCCAAATACAATCCTTTCAAGCTCAGGTCACTTAATTCTACGGTAGTTGTGGTTTATGCTAATTTATTCAAAAAATACTCAGCTTCTGTTTGGCGGAGGGGTTTGCTGAAATAATATCCCTGAATTCCGTCACACCCTAACTCAGCAAGTACTTCCAATTGGTTCTTAGTTTCCACGCCTTCAGCTATGATTTCAAATTTTAAATATTGAGCTAATGTAACTATACTTTTAAATACTACCTTGTTTCTATTACTTTCAATATTATCCACAATTGATTTATCTATTTTTAAAGTACTAATCTGAAATTCTAATAAAGAGCTTAAATTAGAATATCCAGTACCAAAGTCATCTATGGCTATCTTGAAACCCTTTTCAATAAGCTCATTTATAATTCCAATGTTTTCATCGCAAGTTTCCATTAATGTTCCTTCCGTTATTTCTATTTCCAACTGGCAATGAGGAATACAATACTTTTTACAAAGATTCAACAAATTAGACATGAAATCTCTTCTCTTAAGTTGAATGGGAGATATATTTACAGATATGGTTTTAAATCTATAACCATTTTCTCTCCACTTGTAGGCTGTTTTTAAAGTTTCTTCCAATACCCAGTTACCTATGCCTACAATATATCCCTTACTTTCTGCTATAGGAATAAATTCATTAGGGGGAACATTGCCTAATTTATGGTTATACCACCTTAAAAGCACTTCAAAACCAGAAACTCTATTACTTAAAATATCCATCTTTGGCTGATACTGCAGGTACAATTCATTATTAACAATTGCATTTACCAGTTCAGTTTCTATTAAAGCTTTTCTAAAGTAGGATTCTGATACCTGCTTATCAAAAAATGTACATATATTCTTGCCTAATTGTTTAGATTTTTTTACTGCAAAATCACAAAATTTTATTAACTCATCTGCATCGGAACTATCATCAGGAAAAATTGTTACTCCTAAACTTAATCTAATATTAAAATAATGTTCAAATACTTTAAGAGGTTTCTTAAAATGTTCATATATTTTATTACTCAATTCCTCTACTTCTTTTATACCGTCAATACTAGGCATTAGTATTATAAATTTATCTCCATGCCACCTGGCTAATTCTTGATGATGTCCAAGTAAGGAGTTAAGAGCTTGAGAAAAATGTATTAAAACATCATTTGTGAACCAAAAACCATAGTTGTTAACTAAAGCTTTAAAATTATCAATATCGATATATATCAGTGCACCACGTTTCTTATGGGCTTCAGCTGCCTTAATAGAATTTTTGAGTTTTCTGATAAAAAATTTGTCATTAATAAGGTTTGTAAGGGGATCGTGTCCTTCATGAAGTTTATTACCTGTAACATTAAACATTATTACGTGGAGTATCCTAGACCCCATAACTTCAAATATTTTTCCCCTAACCAAGACCCATTTAATCTCTCCCGTCTTGATCTTAACCCTAAAGGTACTAAAATAAAATATTGTAAGACCATTGAGGTAATCCTCTAAGTCCTGCATGGCTAAATCTTTATCTTTATCGTAAACTATAATATCCAAAAATTCAGCTATATTCTTAGCTGTATGTAAATTGTAGCCTGAAATCTTTTCTGCAATATACATTTCATCATTGTCCATGTTCCACTTGCAAATTCCAATATCACCTACTTTTAAGGCGTGTTGGTATATTATGTCAAATTCCGCTGTGTCTGCTTTATATTCGGTATTTATAGACATACTATCCTCCTTAAGCAATGGAAATATGTATATATAATACCCTTATATTCTAGCTTTCTAAACTTTTTGTTACATTTTTTTACTTTTTTTATAGTTTCTTCATTGAAACAAAAAAGATCAGTGAAAACTCACTAATCTTTTATTGTGATACCGCCGCCACTTATAAAGTAAGATCTATATCATTAATTAATTCTGTAAACTAAAGTACATTGCTGGTGAACCGGAAAAGAAGCTGCCTTCTTCAAATAAAATATCTTTTTTCATTTTTACTTGTACCTGGTTCAATATTTTAATTAAACCAGTTCTTTCATGTTCATCAAGTTTAAACTTAATGCCATACTCATACAATCCATTCTTTTCTCTTATTCTTACAGGACTTCCATAGAATTTCATCTCAATCCCTAGTAAATTGGTAGTAAATAACATAGAAATATCTTTGTCAATGTGCAGTTTAATATTTGATACATATAAGAGCCCTCCCGGTCCTATATTTTTAATTAGAACCTTAGTATTTCCCACATTAATGTTCTTACTTTTAAAACTTATTACCGTCATTTTAGCTTCCAAGGGTTGATGGAATTTAATTCTAAAGTACTTACGTCTGTCCTTAAGTTTTGTTATGGAAGAATTGTTTGCAAAGGATGGCATGCACTTTCCTCTGTCCAGTTCTATTTCGAAACTTTCTGCCGGTATAGGATTACAATATAAATACCCTTGTCCAGCATAACAGTTTTGCCCCCTTAAATAAAGCAATTGATCCCAATTTTCTATCCCCTCTGCAACTAACTTTATGTTAAGTTCCTTAGCCATATTAATTATTGTCTTGGTTAATAAACTGTTTGTTTTATCTTTCATAACTTTATTTATAAAAGACTTGTCTATTTTTAAAATATCAACTTTAAAAGAACTTAAATGTGAAAATGATGAATATCCTGTACCAAAATCATCAAGAGCTATTTGTATGCCGTAAGATTGTAACTTCTTAATGCTATACATCATTCTTTCAAACTTACTTATTATAATATTTTCTGTTATTTCAATAATTAAAAATTTAGGGTCCAAATTATATTCATTAATTATATTAATTATATTTCCTACAAAATTATTTTCTGAAAATTGAGTAATGGAGAAGTTAACAGAAACTTTTATACTTGATTTCTTGTTTTTTATCCATCTTTTATAATCAGAACAAACATCTCTTAACATCCATTTACCAATATCAATTATTATATCTGATTCTTCCGCCAAAGGCATGAATTCATCGGGAGACATTGTTCCCCAATCAGGATGTTCCCATCTGATTAATGCTTCTGCAGCTATTATTTCACTGGTATTTAGATTAACTATTGGTTGATAATATACCTTTAATTGATTATTTTCTATTGCCTTATGTAAATCATTTCTTAAAACAAATTCTTTATAATACTGTATGTCCAATCCTGAGGAAAAAAACTTATATTTATTTTTTCCTTCTCTAGTTGCTCTGACTAAGGCTATATTCGCATTTTTATGAATGGAAATAGAATCATTGGCATCATCTGGATATATACAAACTCCAATATTGGCTGATATATTTATTTGAAATTTATCTATAATAAACTCTTTTTTTAATACTTCTACAATCTCTTCTGCTAGTTTTTCGTATCCCTCATCTGTCTTTATACCTTGTACAATAACAGCAAATTTATACTCTGAAATTCGGCTTAAAAATATATCTCCTAATACCTCTTTCAATCTTTTGACAATATCTAATAATAAACAATTTTCACAGTTAATCCCTATAGTACAATTACACTCACGTATATCGTGAATCTCTAATATCATTAATGCAAATTTCGAACCTGTTTCATCGGCATATTCGCATTGCTCCCTTAGTTTCTTTTTGAAATATACTTTATTAGGAAGGTCCGTTAAATCATCATGAGTGGAAATATGAACCATTTTCTTTTCCATTTCCACCCTTTCAGTAATATTTCTAAAATTAATGATAATCCCTTGTATTGAAGGCTTAGACATTGCATTTTTCATTATGGCTTCCAGGTATACTTCTTCCCCTGTCTTACTTTTTAATACAAGGGTACCCTTTACTTTTTTTCTAGGTTCCTTGATAGTTTCTTCTATCATTCTTGATAGTTTTTCTCTTTCTTCACCTTCATAAAAATCTAAAACTTTTTTCCCTATTCTTTCTTCTACCTTAAATCCAATAACATTTTCTACTGCTTCACTTATATATTTTATTGTTCCATCTGCTTCAATAATTTCAAAAACGTCCCAGGACTCTTTTACTAAAAATTGAAATTTTTTAGTAAAAGAGTTATCTTCCATTTCTCTTAAACTATTCCCTACAGTTTTATGGGTTGTAATATCTTGAATTATTCCCACCATTTTTACAGGATTACCATTTTTATCGTATATGGCCCTGGTTTTTTCATGTAAATACTTGATGCCCTTAGATGTAGTAATTCGATAACCCACTTCATGTTCGATGCCCTTCAATTCTTTGAGCTTTGTTTTCTTATATTCATCAAGATCGTCTGGGTGCACAAGCAAAAAATATTCTTCCAAGTCGCCCTTAAAATTCTCAGGGCTAATTTCTATGATGCGATAAAATTCATCTGAAAAATGAATTTTTTCATTTGCTAAATCCCTCGTCCAACTTCCTATATTTGCAATCTCTTGGCTAATTTTATAGTTTTCTTTTATGAATTCAGATGGTATAGTAGTTTTTTTTAGACGCTTTTTAAAATGTAACACTCTTCCACCTCCTATTAAGAATACAGGTACGATATAAGGTGCCAGAAATTTCAACAATAAAAAATCTTCCTTTGATGTATATTGAGGAAGATTTCTGCTTCTCAACCGCATTTTTAAAATATGGATTAATTATACCATATTGGTATATTAAAACAAGTTTACAAAAAGTTATTTTTTTACTGCAAAAAATTACATTTGTTAATAGAACCTCACCAGACTGCAATCAAACTCCGTTGGGTATCCGGAAACCTTGTTATTAATAACAAAAAAACACAGCACCTTTGTACTTTGTAATTGAATCTTTATTTAACTTCTCTGCATCTTTTTCATAATCCACAGAAGATTATTGTCAAATGCTATTTATTCTATTATTGCTTCCTTATTATTTATATCTAAAACTGAAATTTTACTTGTTCCACCTAAATTATCCTCTACTAATTTTGCCAAGCCTTTTAATGCCTTCTCAAATTCATCTACCCTAGTTTCATCTACTAATTCAATACATAAGAAAGCATTAGTCGTATTTTCAGTAAGCATTGTCCTTACTGCTTCACGCCAATTCCAGCATCTGCAGATTGCGCCCATATCATCCTTATAAACTACTTCACCCTCATATGGGGGTGAGTTCTCTTCAGTTCCCAATGGGATAAAGTCCTCATTTCCAATAGCCTTAGTTAATCTTAAATTACCGACAAATTTATCTATATCTTCACCGCCACAAGGTAGTGCATACCTTAATGAAATTGAATTGTAAATATCTACTAGGGGATTAATAGTTCCTACAGGATTGCCTTTATGAGCTCTCTTTAACAATGCTTCTATAGATGATCTTGCACCTTTCTTTGTTTTAAATTTCTGGAATGCTTCTCTCCATACTTTTATTACTGGATTTTTACTGAATTCTGGATTCTGTAAATGCTTTAATGCTTCCTTTTCTGCATCTGAAATCATTTCTATATATTGCTCATTGTCTTTTATGGTATTATCTATGCCATGACAAATTACAACTCCAATCTTCGCATTGGGGAATACTTCCCAAAAATCATCTTCAATAATAAACTTTTTCATCTTTTTACCTCCATAGTATTCTATTAAGTACTATTTCTCTTGTATTATTAACCTCTTCATCATTGTATTTAAATTTGAGTATTTCTTCTTATTATTTATAGCAGCTTCAAACATAAGTATTTCACTGTTTTCTGGGCAGTGATAATTACTATATCTTTTTATACTTCCCTCTAAATTTCTCAACAATGAACTCCTTAAAAGCATGCAGATCATCTATGTCCTTTTTCCTTACCAAAGACGCTTGGTTAACTGTTAAATAGAAAATAAAATAGTCCTTACTTTCCATTAAGTAAAAAAATTGGTCATACTTCAATTCGCCTGTTGACTTAAGTTCCTTATTCTCCATAACTATTCTGTCATCATAAAAGTTTAAAGTATTAATGCTGTCAAAGGCTCCTGTTTTATCTGTCTTTACTCGTTGAGCATTTTTTCTCTCAACCTTGAATAAAACAACACCAACTGAAAATGCAAACAAGATAATCCAGCTTATAACGAATTTTGCATAATCAAAGCTTCCATCCAAACTAATAATAATGCCTCCAACCATTGAAACTAAGCCAATCAAAGGAAGTATTACCTTATTTCTTCTGAAGGTTGCAATGTATAAAAACTTCCTGTAATCTTCCTTAGTCATGGTGGTGTTTATGATGATTTTAGGTTGTTCCATTTTTATCCCTCATTCTGGTACATTATTTACAAACACTATTGTTCTCAATATATCACACTATTATGATTTTTTGTAGGAAAATTTTACAATTACACATTGTCCCCTAACATTACTTATACTGACTGCAATATTCTTGAATAAAAATATAACCTTACGTCAAATGAAGTTTCTCCTCATTTGCTGTAAGGTTATCTATCTATATAAACTTTATGAAAGACCTAACTTGTTTTCTTTAAGTTGTCATTACAGGAATACTAATGATAACCAAGGTACGAAAGTAATTACCAGTAACATGATTATTGCTATTGCAAATAACGGCATGATATATTTAAACATGCTTTCCATTTTAATCTTAGCAACTGCTGCTCCAACAAACAGGTTACATCCATATGGAGGAGTGCAAAGACCTATTGCCAAGTTTACAGCCATTATTACACCAAAGTGAACCGGATCTACTCCCAAGGATTTTATTGTTGGCAACAACATTGGTGCAAACACTAAAATTGCCGGTACTGTATCCAAGAAGCATCCAACTACCAATAAGAATAGATTTATAATTAATAGTACTATATACTTATTGGAAGAGAATACTGTCAGAAAGTCTGCAATCATTTTAGGTACCTTTTCAAATGTCATAAAAGTTGAGAATACAGTTGAATATCCTAACAAGAATGAAGTAATACCGTTAAGTACTGCAGCATCAAGTAAAACTCTATACATATCTTTCCAGGTTAGTTCTTTATAAACAAAAATACTTACTAATGCAGAATAAACAACAGATACACAAGCTGCTTCAGTAGGGGTAAATATTCCAGAATAGATTCCACCAAGTATAATTGCTGGTGATAAAAGAGCCCAGAAACCATCTTTAGTTGCAACCCATATTTTCTTTCCTCGTTCTTTAAGAGCAACGCTCATCGGTACTTTTGATTCTCCTTCAGCTTCATAACTAACCCTCAGATCAGTCTTGCTTCTGGAACAAATTATTATGTTCATTGTCAAAAAACCTAATCCTAAGAATACTCCAGGTAAAATTCCTGCTAAAAAGAGACTTGGAACTGAGGTTCCTGTAGTAGCACCGTATAATACAAATGATAAGCTGGGTGGGATTATTGGACCAACAATACCGCCAAAGCTTACAAGAGTTGCTGCATAGGCAGGATCATATCCTTTGCGTCTCATTTCAGGTATCATCATTCCACCGATTGCAGATGCAGTAGCCATACCTGAACCTGACAAAGCACCGAAAAACATACAAGCCAATATAGTAACACAGCCAAGTGCGCCAGTTACAAAATCAATAATTGCAGAAGCAAAATTAACTATACGCTTGGCAATACCTCCTGTTGACATGATAACACCTGCAAGCATAAAAAAAGGTATAGCCATAACGGTAAATGAACTTATTCCCGAATAACAATACTGGGCATTTATGACCATATTTAAATCAGAGAAATAATACATTGAAAACATCGTAGCCCCGCCAATTGCGAAACCCACAGGCACACCCAACATTAACATTAAAAATAAAATTATGAATAAAACACCCATTGCCATAGTTATCACTCCTTCCTTGGGGCTAATGAAGCTATACTGATTATTGAAATAATGCTTCTTAAAATCATTAAAATACAGCCAACTACCACGGATAGATAACCCCATGACATGCTTATTTTAATACCAGCATAGTAAACTGGTGCCTGACTTATAACAAGAGAAATACCATAGTAGGTTGTAACAGCGCATATAGCAATTACTATCATTTCAGAAACAATATCAACTATTTTCCTTGCAGAAGGTGATAGCTTGTCTGTCAACATTGTTATTTTTATATGTTCATTTCTTTTTGCACCTATACTTATTCCTATCCATGATAACCACACAAACAGAAATTTACCCAATTCTTCAGACCAAGATAAAGAATTATTGAAAATATACCTCATTATTACTTGTACAAAGATTATCAAAACCATCAAAGCAAACATTGAAACTAACAATATTTCTTCTATTTTATCTATAAATGATATTAATTTGTTTTTTTCCATATCTTTCACCATATCATTTAATTTGACATGGCTTGCGCCCTCCTTTCAAATATTGAACCTTTTCCCCTGCCTGAGGGTAAGATTGACAGGCAGGGGACCAATGGGGGAATTAATGCTTAGGTACTGTAGCTAACCATTTATCAACTACATCATCACCGACTTTTTCTCTCCACATATCATATACAGGCTGTACTGATTTTATAAATACTTCTACTTCTTCCGGAGTTAATTCCTCAACTGTAGCTCCTTCGGCCTTGAATCTTTCTATATATTTAAGTTCGTTTGCTCTTTCTTCATTTCTTTGTTGTTCACATGCCTTATGAACACCTTCCTCAAATATTTCTCTTAGGTCTTGAGGTAATGAGTTAATCCAGTCTAAGGAACAAATAACAGGGAATGGTGAACTTGCATGGTTAGTAATTGTTATATATGGAGCAATTTCATGCAGTGAGAAGTCATTAAACACTCCCAATGAGTGGTCAAGAGCATCTATTGTCCCCTGAGATAGTGAAGTAATAACTTCTCCCCATGCCATAGGTGTGGGATTTCCACCCATCGCCTTCCAAAGTTCTATATTTAAGTCGTTTTGAGCAATTCTAACCTTTTGACCTTTAAGATCTTCTGGGCTGTGGTATGTTCTCTCAGTACTGATTACATGACGCATACCATTGTAAAACATATCTATACAATAATAACCTGAATCTTTTAAGTATTCGTTGAATAATTCCAATCCTCCATTTTCAAATGTTCCTTCTATCCAGTCTTCATAAGATGGATACAAGTATGGAAGGTCTATACAGCTGGAAGCAGGACCTGCTACGGAAGTAACAACTGATGATAAGTCAAATTCAAGCTGTAATGTTCCAAGTTTTACACCAGCAACCATATCTGGTGAATCACCTAATTGTCCATCAGGATAAACTTCTACTTTGAATTTTCCTGGAGCTTTTTCTTCTAAGTACTCGCCTAACCATTCACTCCAAACATGAGTTGAACGTGTTGAAGAATCAGTATGTCCAATTTTAACAACTATTGGTCCTTCGTCTCCAGAATCGCTGGAACCACCTTGAGTAGGTCTGCTGCAACCAACAACAGAAGTTATAATTAATACTACTAAAACTAATAATGATATTACTCTTTTTGCTTTCATAAAATACCTTCCTTTCAAGTTTATTATTAATACATTTCATAAGAAATGTACAAAATAATTAATAACGAGGTTTAATGTTTAATATTTTTCTTGCTTCATCAGGTGTTGCAATTTCTCTGCCTAGCTCTTTTGCTATTCTGACTACTTTTTCTACTAACTCACCGTTAGACTTTGCTAAAACGCCTTTTGAAATATAAACATTATCTTCAAAACCTACTCTTACATGTCCTCCCATTGCTATAGCAGCTGCTGCCATCAGAAATTCACTTTTGCCAATACCTGCTACTGTCCAGGTAGAACCTTCAGGAATACTGCTTGAGATATATGCTAAATCCCTTACAGTAGCATTCATTTGTACACCCAATACAAAGTCAAAATGCATAGGCGCTAAAAGATAGCCTTGTTTGTGATACCTAACAGCTAAATCTACCATTCCCTTATCAAAAACTTCAATTTCCGGCTTAACACCTTTTTCATTCATTATTCTTGCGAAATTCTTAATAGTATTTTCTGTGTTTACGAATATTTCATCTCCGCCAAAGTTAAGGGTACCGCAATCCAATGTAGCCATTTCAGGTAATAGTTCAATTGGCTGAAGTCTTTCTTCATCAGACATGCCTACAGCCCCACCTGTTGAAGGTTGGATTATAACATCTGGACATCTTCTTCTGATTTCCTCAATGCATGCTCTGAATCTTTCCTTGTCTTGGGTTGGTGTTCCATCGTCCCATCTAACATGCAAATGAATAATGCTGGCGCCTGCCTTGTAAGCTGATTCAGCTTCTCTGCCTATTTCTTCAACAGTATATGGAACATTTGGGTTATTCTCTTTCGTTACTTCAGCTCCACAAATTGCACATGTTATTATTAATTTTTCCACTGATTCACCTCTTCATTTATTTTTATAATTTATATAGCATCCTGTATATACAGGAATAAGAAACCCTATACTATAAGTATTTATTTTCAAAATATTTTCTTAACTTAGGATTGTCCCTCATGATTTGGAATGTTATATCAGCATGACCAGGATAGAATCCGTTGCCAACCAACATTCTTGTATATTTTCCAACTCCTTCAGCTCCCAAAGAAGCTTTCGCAAAGTTTGTACTCATGCTAAAGAAATAAATTAAACCTTCATCACCTGTAACAAGTACAGTTGATACTTCAGTATCAGGGACATTTACAGTGTTAATTGTTAAGTTGGCCAATCTGTCGCCCATAACTACTTGATATTTTTCTAATATTTCATTTGGATGTTGAGCATTTCCTTGTATTACATAATCAGCCAAATCTAATTCTTTTACTACTTCACACTGTTCTTTTGAATACTCAATACAAATTACCTTTCCTGTAGGTTTGACTCTTTTCTTAGCTTCATGCAAACATAAAAGTCCAGCTTTACCAGACCCAATAACAACTACTACATCATTAGGTTTAGCATTAATAGCTACCTGAGCAGGTGCTCCTGCCACGTCCATTAATGCCAAAGACAAACTTTCCTCAATATCTGACGGCAATTTTGTATATATACCACTTTCAAATAGTATTGCACTAGCTTTTACAAATACTTGGTCTGTTTCAACATTAATATCTAATATTTCATGAATCTTTAGTGGTGTTAAAGATAGTGATACGAGGGTAGCTATTTTATCTCCCACCTGTAAATCTATTCTTCCTTTTAAATCATCACCTATCTCTTTTACTATACCGATTAAATTTCCGCCAGATTTTGTAACTGGATCCTGGAACTTTCCTTGAGTGCTTACTATATTAAGTATTTCTTCTTTAATTTTTTCTTTGTCTCCTTCGCATTCTGTCCTAATTCTATTAAAAGCTGTGGATGTAGGATTCAATGCTATAACATCAATTAAAATTTCATTTGAAAATATTTTTGGTTCATTATTAAGTATGTTAGCAGCCTGAGGTAAAAAACCCTTAGGGTCTATTACTCTGTGTCCACCATATCTATCTCCTTTCACCCTAGTACCTCCTTAAATTTTGTCACTATTATTATATGTGTGCATAAACTGTGCCAACTTAATTAAGATCTTTAAATCAATAGACACCAAGGCTTTCCCCTTATTCCCGAAAAATTACCCATAAAAAACGATTCAATATTGTATCGTTTGATACAATATTGAATCGTTTTCTCCATATGCTATAAATTATATTTCTTCAATTTTCTAACTAATGTTGGTTGACTGATACCTAATGCTGTCGCCATTTTGCGTGTGGTACCATACTTCAGCTTTGCTTTCATCAGGATATTATATTCTATTTTTTCCAGCTCTTCTTCCAGAGTCAAATTGTTATTTTCGTCTATCAATTCTTTCTTATCCAGATTATTTACCACATCCATAACTGTAATAATATTTTGCTCTGAACTTATTAAAAGTCGTTGTATTAGATTATCCAGTTCCCTTATATTGCCGTACCATGGATATTCCAGCAAATACAAGTAGGCAGATTCTTCGAAGTACTTGTTCATATTAAACTTTTTATTATATATATTAATAAAATGTTTTGCTATTGGAATTATATCACCTTTTCTTTCTCTGAGAGGCGGGACGTGTATCTGGAAAACATTCAGCCTGTAATACAGGTCTTCTCTGAATTTACCATTCTTCACCATCTCTGCCAAATCCCTGTTGGTGGCAGCTACTATTCTTACATCCACTTTAATTGGTTGAACTCCACCCACTCTGTATATTTCTTTTTCCTGCAGTGCCCTTAAGAATTTGGCCTGCAAACTTAAAGGCAATTCACCTATTTCATCCAGGAAAAGTGTGCCACCATTAGCTATTTCAAAAAATCCTAACTTTCCTTCCTTATTAGCACCGGTAAATGCACCTTTCTCATACCCAAATAATTCTGACTCCAACAGATTTTCAGGAATAGAACTGCAATTAATTTTTACATATGGACCTTGGTTACGTTTACTTGCCTTATATATTATACTGGCAAATATCTCCTTGCCAACGCCTGATTCACCGGTTATTAATACGCTACATTCATATTTTGCAACTCTTAAAGTATTTCTCAGTATCTTTTTGATTTCATCACTTTCAAAAACATATTCTTCAAGATTAATATCTTTGACTTGGTTTTCACCAATCTTAGTAATTATTTCTACTTCCTGGGATATTTTTTGACTGACTTTTTTATTCTTCCATTTATCAATTAATTCCCTTAAATCTTTATGTTTCTTATATAATTCAATGGTAAACTCTGCATGGCCTTCAACATAACCTTTATAGGGTATAATATTAATTTCCCTTCCAATGCCTTCAGCTATCAAACATGCAGTATTATAATTTGTTGTTAAATTCGAGAAGTAAATTGTACCCTTTTCTTTAGTTGAGAAGATGCTGAAAGTTTCAGTTCCAAAGGTGTGAACACAATTTATTGTTAAATCAAATAATCTATCATTGTTCTGCATTATAGTTTTGAATGATTCTTCAGGATTAGTAACATCACACACATATATTTCATCAAATACTTCATATTTTTCCAAAGTTTTTTTACTATTGTTTGTATAGACTATACCGGTTAACCTGCCCTTATTGCCTATTTTCTCCCTTACAGCAAAGGCGCATAATAGACCAATCTTCCCATTTGCCCCCATAATTAGTATATTGTCGCCCACCTTAGAAGACAAATAAGCTTGTAAAGAAGATCCTGCCTCATCCATTAGTATTAACAGGAGTTCAGCGTCAATATCTTCTTCAACCTTAATCAAGAGGTTACTTGAAAATAAAATAGCTTCACCTTCTACCTGAAGCTGTGCAGAACTAATATCAATATTTTTAATCTTATCAATTTTTAATGGAATCAAAGAAAGTGATACTAAGGGAATAACATAATCCCCTTCCTTTATATTTGCAACATTATTATAATTCTTACCAATCTTTTTTACCCTGCCTAGTAAAATTCCTCCCGTATTAGTTATTGGGTTATGTAGCTTTCCTCTTAACTCAACAATCTTTAAAAAAACTTCCTTTACTTTATTTAAATCATTGTATTCTGAACATATTTGTCTGAAGCTCGAAGAGTTAATATTAATAGTTTTAACTTCAATTAAAACTTCACTATCATGTATTTCTAAATTATTATCAAGCTTCCATGCTGCCTGCGGATGTATACCCTTTGGTTCTATGACTCTATGCATTCCAAAATTGGTGATAAACTCCATCTTAACCTCCAGCCATATGATGACATATATTATGTAACCATATATCATAATAGCATACTTTTCAGAATATTGAAAGCGTTCTATGGGGTATTGTATCAACTCCTGACTCTAAAACATGGTCAGCTTTTCTGTTTCAGAAATAATATCCTTAAGCATATTTACACCTTTCCTGCTAGTATCCCTATCAGCGGAAAGTAATGTAATAATCTCATCTATCCTCTTTTTGTACTCTTTTGGCTTTATATCAAAACCGTTAATCATTTTAACAGCCTTTTTCTCATTAATGCAGTATTCTTCATTCAAGGCAAATAAAACTTGGTTCAAACATGAAATACTTCTGAAACAATGTCCACATACATAATAAATATCATCCTTATCTACATTATCCTCAGCAAACATTAAGGAAAAGGAAGCTTCGAACATAAAATATTGTACTATTGCATCTTTTAAAGTTTTAGGATAGGGAATAGTCTTGGATTTTAAATCTGAAATTTTACCTTTGGGGTCGGCTAGTATTTTGCATATGGAAACTTCCCCCATGTACATTACATTCAGATAGGCATGGGGGTGACCAGTTTGATAATGAGAAGAGACTCTACCTTCCAAACAATCATCTACAACCTGTGACACCCTTTTTATGTCCCTGAATATAAAATCTACATGGTAACCTTGAACTATAAGCCACCCTCCACCGTTAATCCAAGGACCCCATTCTCCTAAGGACGTAACTAAATTTTCTCTATGTTCATCATCTATTTTAGTGGCAATCTTGCTTATTTCTTTAACATCAAAACCTTCTGATTCGTCATAGTATATTCCAATATCAATATCGGCATTTGGAAGATTGTTACCCCTTGCTCTCGAACCTCCCAATACTATTCCAGCAATACCCGGTATACCTTCTAATTCCCTGCAAATTTTGTTCAAGATACTTTCTACCATCATTATTCCCCTCGGTCTTATTTCTCTATATCATTTATGGACTAAACCCTGCTTAGTTTTTCTATTGCTGTCTTCTCATCCGGTAAGAAAAATATATTCATTTTGTTGACAGGAGTTTTAATTGCTTTTCCAATTTTTAATTGCACCGCCCATTAGGCCAAGTAGTGCAAAAATTGTATAGTATCCTGCATCCGTGATTTCCTTACCTGTCAATTCAAGAATACCCTGAATGATTAGGGTATTTCCACCAAAAAGTGAAAAGAACCATCCGACTATTAATCCGTAAACTATTCCAAGTATAAGCATTGCGCTATCACCTCTATAAATTAATGCAGGCAGTATTATGTGCCTAAAAAAGATATCTTTCCGAATAGGTATTAATCAAAGAACTCTTTTGAGTATATTACAGTTCCAGTAACACCATTAAGACTTCCTCTTTCAAGTTCTAACGCCATGAATACATCATCTGGCACATCAAAAGGAGATTTTATACCCCAGGTACTTGCTGGTTTAAATCCAAACTTAGGATAATACTTCTCATGTCCAAGAACAATCACTGACTTATACCCAAGATCCTTTGCAATTCTTAAGCTTTCATTAATTAAGGCACTGCCAATACCTTTATTTTGATACAAGGGTAGGACTGACAGAGGGGCAAGAGCTAATGATTCATGTTCCTTCTCTTTATTTTTTATAATTAATTTTGTAAGCATAATATGACCTACAATTTTTCCATCAACTTCTGCTATTAAAGAAAGTTCCGGTATAAATACATTACTCTTTCTTAAATTGGCAACTAATAAGTGTTCATTAGGATTATATTCAGGACTCTTAAAGGCTTCTTCTACAACAGATTCTGTAATCTTATAATCATTTTCCTTTTCTTGTCTTATTATAATTTCCATCTCAAGGTTTTCCCTTTCTAAATTACATGAAATCTTAAATAAAAGTTCTCCTTTACCACAGCCGATTTAAGGCAGGTTTCTGCATTATCTGGTATAAATTTCATCAATTGATAATAATAACACTTATTATAATTCCATGTTGGGTCATCAAGTTCAGCTATCTTATAAAAGTCATTTATTTCAACATTATAATCTTCCATATACATTCTCTCCTAAAAGTCATCCGTCTTACTATCTTTATGACTTTCCTACTACTTACTTCTATCTATAAACCTTCTGCATTAAGTTTAAGTTTTTCTGCAGCAACTTCGTTTAGCAAATCTCCTTTCGTTTTATATTTATTCTTATGTAATCTATTCTGATAGGTTAGTACCTCACTATCCAAAATGTATCCCTTTAAATATGCTTCTTTTATAAGTTGAATTATTCCAACAATTTCACCTAACTCTATGTATCTCTTAGCATAATTTATTGCTCTTTTATCATCACAAAAAGTTTTACATCCAAAGTTTTTGGCTTTAACAAAACATGACAATTCTGCATTGCTAATTCTTTTCTTATGTTCTGGAACACTTGCCATCTCTATTAAATCTTCAATAGATAGTTTTACATGTCTGATTTTATTTTTAGATTTCAACTGTCTATAAAATTTTTTTGTATCTTCTCTTCCTTTTTCAATTTCCTGTATTACATAAATAGTAGTACATAAATAATATTCTAAGTAATCTATTAAATTGCTACAATTAATATTCTTAAAATTTATCAACGTACTCGTATCTATAACAGCAATATTACTCATTATTACACCTCCATGTAAACATCCCATGAATCAGTCAACAGTTTTGCGTCCTCAATATTCATTTGTAAGCACTCCAACATTTTACTATAAGATATTTCATTCTGTTGATAAGCATTTCTTACTAATTCTATATATTCAATTGAAATACCACTTTCAATAATCTTTTTGAATTTTTCATGAAGATTTCTTGATACTCCAGCCAATTCGGGATCAATCTTATCAGACATTGGTATAATAAGATTTTTATCTTTTAGAAGTCTTTCTATAAGTTTTTTATTAAGTCTTTTCCCTTTTAATCTATATATTACAACTTTGCTACTAACATTATAATGACTGCAAATGTCTAAAATTTTCTTTTTAAGTTGTTCGTACGAAATATAAGTATTAATTGACTCAATTCCTTTGTTAGGAAGCAAAAAATTACTTGCAAAATTATTCGCACGGATCTCCACATAATCCATTTCTCTATCGAAATATGTAATTGACTGCTCTTTACCAGAGTCAAAAAGAACATGACAGTATTCATGTGCCATAGAAAAATTCTGTCTGTATAAATCCTCCGAATAGTTAACGAGTATACAATGCCCTGCAATGGGATGTTTTATATAGACGCCAGAAATATTGCTGTCTTCAAGTCTTCTTCTAAAAATATGAATATTTTGTTCTCTTAGAAGAGCATATATGTTATTAATAGAATCATAAATATTAAGACGTTCTCTTTCCTTATACGCAGCAGTTATTCCCTGGTATTTATGATTATTACTTTTAAATCTATATCCACTATAATCATATGGTAAGGGCTTTTGTATTGATAATAAATCTTCTAAATTATGTTTTTCTTCACATAGCCTAATAAATTTTCGAATCACTTTTCTATCGTTTTTGCTTATTTCTCCATTTTGCCTAAAAAGTTCCTTGATTTGTGATTCAGCAGATACATAATTACCTGAAACAAAATATCTAAAATCCATTTCTAATATTTGAGAAATGATTATAATTGTGTCTCCATCTATCCTATTTAATTCACCATGTTCAATTTTTTCATACTCTTTAACCTGTCTCTTATACACATCTCCGAGCCCA
>CZCB01004765.1_pt1 | contig 39254 bp, 39 predicted proteins | sample 591991 | NCBI WGS metagenome assembly CZCB01 (sample SAMEA3556809, study PRJEB10932) | anaerobic digester metagenome
GCATACGAGATTCGCCTTAGTCTCGTGGGCTCGGAGATGTGTATAAGAGACAGCACCATGCCCTGATACAGGCAGGGCCGGCTGGCAATGCCCCCTTCTGCACTGTGCTTCCACAGCAGCTGACCGTCCATCAAGCGCAGCGCGTAAAGCTGATGGTCGTACGAGCCGATGTAAGCGATCCCTTCACCCACAGCCGCGGAGGAGCGAATTTCGTCCTCGCAGCGAAAGATCCAGACCGGCTTGACCGTCTGTTCGTGAGCGGCCCCGTTCGCAGCAGGCACCGAAAAAGCTCCGGTCTTGCTGGCGACCATCATCAACGCTTCTTTCATCGTCCGGGCGCTGGGGAAGCGCTCTTCCGGGTTGTACTTCAACGCCACCTGGATGACCGCATCCAGCTCGACGGAGACATTCGGGTTCAATTTACGCGCCGGCCGCTCGTGGAAGGAGAACGGCGCCTGCTGGCGCGGGTCGCTGCCGGTAAGCAGGTGATGCAGGGTGGCGCCCAGCGCGTATATATCAGCCTGTTGGGTCGCTTCCCCCCGGTACTGCTCCGGCGGTGAATATCCCTCCGTCCCAACCATGGTGCCCTTGATCCCGATGCGGAAGTTTTTCGCGATGCCGAAGTCCACCAGCACGACGTGATTGTTCCCGTTGATCATCACGTTGGAGGGTTTCATGTCGCGGAAGATGATTGGTTCGGGCTGGTAGGAATGCAGGTAATCCAGCACATCGCAGATTTCAATCCCCCAGGCGATCACCTGTTCCTCGGAAAACGGCTGCTTGCGCTCCTTCATCATCGCTTCCAGGTCCTTGCCGTCCACGAATTCCAGGACCAGGTAGGAGCGCTCCTCGCAGGTGAAGTAATCGAAGATCTTGGGGATGGCCGGATGGCTCAGGGTGGCCAGGATGTTGGCCTCGCGCTCAAAGTTCTTGACAGCCGTCTGGCGCGTGGCCGGATCCGGCGACTGGATGATCATCTCCTTGACCGCCACCAGCTTGTTGACTGAGGGAAAATGCAGGTCGCGCGCCCGGTATACTGAACCCATCCCCCCGACTCCAATCACTCCCTGAATCGCATAGCGATCCATGAGGATGGATCCGGGCTTCAGCTGGTTCAACGCCGGTAGCGTTCGTTCGACCTTGCTGGACTGCATGGGCAGGACTGCCTCCTCACATGTTGTTTTGCCGGGCTGGAAGCACTTCTCAGGTCATTATAACCAAACTGACCTCTTTATGGATACTCATCAAATTTGCAGGCGTGTAAGGAAGGCCGGGAGAAGGGTCACTTGCCCAGCCTGTCACCTCCTTGCACAGGTCACTGTGTCGCAGTGCTGTCCTCCGTCAGGCGGCTGATCTGCCTCTTTCCAATGGTGAATGAGGCTCTCCTGAAGCTTCCGCCTGTCTCCGGCCCTTACTTCCCTTCCCGGCACTCAGGGCACGCGCACAGCGCGCGCAGGTAATGCCAGGTGTAGATCCCGAAGTGATGCCCGTCCTCCATCTCGAAGCTGAGGGCGTAGGTGCCAACCGGTTCAATCCGGCGCAGTGTTGTCGCCGGGGAGACCGGCAGCTCGGCGGTGAACATCTCCGGCACAGGCTCCGAGCGCATGTTCTCATGCCCGCCCCGGCAGCTGGCGCATGGGCAGGCCGCCCTGATCAGGTTGAAGGAGTACCGGCTTTCATGCCCGTCCTCCCAGCGGATGATCACCTCGCGGGCAGACTTGTTGGCGATGACTTCTTTCGGGGTTTCGCGTTCCAGGGTCATAATTATTCTTCCGGCTCCAGCACCACCAGGCTCAGGAAATCCTGCGCGGCCCATCCGCTGCGGGTTTGATCGTACGGCGCTTCCAGATACCACCAGGTGTAGCCGTCCGCCATCTTGGGGCCATCGATCACTTTGAACACTTCGGCGTCAAACGCCAGGAACCGCACCTCGGACGAAGTGCCCGGCGCGGTGCGCAGGCGCAGCCCTTCCCCTTCCGTCCCGGTGATTTGCACATAAACGCCAGGTGCGAACCGCCCGCCCCCGACCGAAGGCGCCGCCAGGCTGGGCGTGGGGGTGAAGAACAGGTTATTCTGCACGGCTGGGGTCTGGCTGGGCGCGGGAATGACGGTCATAGCCGCCGGAGCACCCTGCGCTGCCTGACCCGGCTGCGCCTGCAGCATCCAGATGAACAGCGCGGCGCCGGCCAGCATCAGGACCGCCACCAGAATTGAACCCAACAATACCCGGCCGTTAATGATTCTCTTCTTCACAGTTAGAAATTATACCCGGTTTCATACCCGCCCGCCCCTGCCGCCGCTCGCCGGGCGGAAACTGCCTGAGGAGTGTATGTTATAATCATCCTGTTTACTTATGGAACAAACGCCGCCTGTAACCCCCGTCCTCGGCAACCGGTACCAGCTCCACCAGGTGCTGGGCTCCGGTGGAATGGCCGTTGTGTACCAGGCCCGCGACCTGATGCTGGAGCGGCCGGTAGCGGTGAAGATCCTCCGTCAGGATTTCACCGAGGTGGAGGGGTTCCGCAACAGCTTCCGGCAGGAAGCCCGCGCCGCGGCCAACCTGTCGCACCCCAACATCGTCACCGTGTACGACTTTGGTCTGGACGCCGGGCGGATATTCATCGTCATGGAGCACGTGCCCGGCACCGACCTGAAGACCATCCTCAACCAGCGCGGCCGGCTGCCGCTGGATGAGGCCATCTCGCTGATGGTTCAGGCCTGCGCCGGGATTGGCTACGCGCATCGTGCCGGCATCGTGCACTGCGACGTCAAGCCGCACAACATGCTGGTCAGCCCGGAGGGCCGCCTGAAAGTCACCGACTTCGGTATCGCCCGCGCCCTGGCAAGCATCCAGCCAGACGAGCAGCACGAGGTTGTCTGGGGCTCTCCGCTTTACTTCGCCCCCGAGCAGGCCTCCGGTTCCGCGCCTTCGCCCGCTTCGGACGTTTATTCGCTCGGCGTCGTTCTGTACGAGATGCTGACTGGCCAGCTGCCCTTCCGCTCCTCCGACCCGTCCGAGCTGTCCCGCATGCACCGCGAGGAAATGCCGGTCCCGCCGCGGGAGCTCAACCCTGACATCCCCGAGCCGCTCGAGCAGATCGTGCTCAAGGTGCTTTCCAAAGAGCCGTCCGCCCGCTACCGCACCGCCGACCAGCTGGGGCGGGTCCTGCTCAACTTCGGCCAGTATTCCCCAACCACTCCCCCGGCCTTCATCCCGCCGAACCGGGTCAGCGACCCGGCTGACGCCCCGACCGTTGCCTCCACCACCCCGGTTCAGGTGAGCGCTCCGGCGGCAGGCGCTGTAGACCCCGCTCCAGAAGAGTCCGAGATCGACTGGGGAACAGTCTTACTCGGGCTGCTGGCGGTTCTGGCTGTGGGCGGGCTGATCCCCCTCTACCTCTACATCCTTCTGCCGCTGCTTTAATTTCATTATGAAGCCTATTCTGATATCCGCCTCCATTTTGTCCGCCGACTTCGCCATTCTGAAAGACCAGATTCAGCAGGTGGAAGCCGCCGGCGGCGACTGGATTCACGTCGATGTCATGGACGGCCAGTTCGTCCCCAACATCACCATGGGCCCCATGTTCGTGGAAACCTGCCGGAGGATCACGAACTTGCCCCTGGACGTGCACCTGATGATCGAGAAGCCGGAAAACCACATCCAGGCCTTTGCCAGAGCCGGTGCGGACATAATTTCTGTGCACATCGAGGGCAACCCGAACATTCACCGCACCCTGCAGGCCATCCGTGACCTGGGCTGCAGCCCCTCCATCGTGCTCAACCCCGGCACCCCGGCTTCCGCCATTTCCGCCGTGCTGCCGTTCGTGGACATGGTGCTGGTGATGACAGTCAACCCCGGCTTCGGCGGGCAAAAGTACATCCCGGAGATGAACCAGAAGATCGCAGAGATCGCCGCCATGGCCAGCCAGCTGCCCAATGAGGTAAAGATTCAGGTGGACGGCGGCATCGACGCTTCCACCCTGCCGGCGGCCTGCCAGGCTGGCGCGAACGTGCTTGTCTCCGGCACATCCATCTTCTGCCACCCCGACGGGATTTCCGGCGGGATCAACGCCCTGCGGCAGGCGGTTGATTAAACAAAAATCACGGCAGAGCCGTGATTCCTGGATCGGACCAATTACCTGATCTACCGAGTTTTGACCATCGTCCGGATGCAGCGAGTGCACAGAGTCATGCGAACCTTACGACCATCCTTCATTACCGATACTTTCTGCAGATTCGGGCGGAAGGTGCGGTTCGTGGCGCGCATGGAAAAGGACCGGTTGTGTCCGAACGTGGTGGTTTTCCCGCACGATTCACATTTTGCCATTTCGAGAATCCTTTCGTGCAATAATTGCTTATTCAGGGCCGGCCGTCTGGCAAGCCAGTGGCAGATTTTACCACAGGCCGTATCTTTTTTCAAGCTTGGATGTTAAGACTAAGGTGGCAGCAATGACAGAACCATCCGCTCTTCATGGAAACATCTATATTTCTCACCGGGCCATATCGACCATCGCCCATCAGGCGGCGCTTGAGTCCTACGGCGTGGTGGGGCTGGCAGCCAAAAACCTCGCCGCGGGTCTGGCCAATGTCATCGTCAAGGATCCGACTATGGGGGTCGACGTTCGCTTTGACGGACATTCCGTCGAAATCGACCTCTATATTGTTGTAGAATATGGAACGCGAATCACGGCTGTGGCCCGCAGCGTCGCGAACACCGTCCGTTATCAGATTGAAAAAGCGCTTGGTCTGGAAGTCACCCAGGTCAACGTTCATGTGAGAGGATTACGCGTCAGCGATACCGACTGATTCGCTGACCATTTCAACCGGTATAGGAGCAACATGAGCAGTGATGTCCCCGTGCCATCTCCCCAGGAAGGACTGGAGATGGCGAAAGTCTCTCAGTTAAACGGTCAACATTTACGCCGCCTGATTGAAGCAGCCATGAGCTGGTTGAAAACCAACCAGCAGGCGGTGAATGCCCTGAATGTCTTCCCCGTGCCTGATGGCGACACGGGCACCAACATGGTGCTGACCATGCAGGCGGCCTATCAGGAGATTATCAATTCCAGGGAAACCAATATTGGGAAGATGGCTCATGCGGTCGCTCAGGGCGCCTTAATGGGTGCCAGGGGGAATTCCGGCGTGATCCTTTCACAGATCTGGCGCGGTTTCGCCCGCGCGCTCGACCACCTGGACACCGCCGACCCGGTACTGTTCAGCCGCGCGCTCAGCGCCGCCCGCGACACCGCCTACAAAGGCGTGGTCCGCCCGGTCGAAGGCACCATCCTGACCGTGATGAAGGACGTCGCCAAATCGGCGGAAGCGGCCGTAGCCGGCGAGCCGATCGACTTCGTCACCCTGCTCACCCGGGTGGTCGAATCTGCAGATGAATCGGTCTCCCGCACGCCCGAACTGCTCCCCATCCTCAAACAGGCTGGCGTGGTCGATTCCGGCGGCAAAGGCCTCTACTACATTTTCGAAGGCATGCTGCGCTTCCTGACCGGCCTCTCCCTTGATGTTCCGCTCACCAGCGTGCAGCCGCTGGCCGCCATGCAGCTGGAAAACTCGATGGAGACCATCGAACCAGGGCAGGATTTCGAAGTGGTGGTGGATTTCCGTCCCAGCAAGCCGCTCAATCTGGACCAGTTCTACGCGGACCTGGAACAGATGGGCACCTCCATCCAGGTGGGCGAAGGTGACGGCATGTACCGCATGCACATTCACGTTCCCATCGACAACCGCTACCAGCCCATCGACTACACCATGAAGCTCGGCACCATCACCAGGGTCAGCATGGAAAACCTGTTGGCCCAGATGGAGGACATCGAGAAGAAGACCTCCGAGGAGAAGATTGAGCTCACCCCGATCGAGCCGGGCCAGATCGCCGTGGTGGCGGTGTCCCCCGGTCATGGTTTCTCCCGCATTTTCGCCAGCCTGGGCGTCGCCGCCATCGTGGAAGGCGGGCAGACCATGAACCCCAGCACGGAGCAGATTCTGAAGGCCTTCGAAGACCTGCCGACCGATAAAGTCATCATCCTGCCCAACAACAAGAACATCTACATGGCGGCCCAGTCGGCGGCTTCCATGTCGGTCAAGAAAGTGGCGGTGATTCCCACCAAGAACGCTCCCCAGGGCCTGTCCTCCATGCTGCGCCTGGACCATGACGGCGACTTTGACCGGGTGGTCGAGGAAATGACCGAGGCCATGAACGACGTCAAGACCGGGGAAATCACCATCGCAACCCGCACAGCCCAGATCAACGGCATCAACGTCAACGAGGGCGAGGTGATTGCCCTGCTCAACGGCTCCCTGGTGGAATCTTGCAGCAGCCTGAAGGAAGCCTGCCGCACGCTGCTGCAGAAAGCCGACACCGAAGACCACGAACGCGTGACCCTGTTCACCGGCGCCGACCTGACCAAGCCGGTGCTGGATGAGATCGTCGAGGATATCCGCGCCGCCTACCCCTCTCACGAAATCGAAGTCCATTACGGCGGGCAGCCGCATTACCACCTGATCGTGTCGATTGAGTAAGGACATGCGCACGACCTGCATCATCACCGACAACTCTGCCCAGTTCCCGCAAATTTCTTTCCCGGGCCGCGACCGCGTCCGGGTGATCTCTCTGGACGTTGAGTACAGGCACCAGCTGCTGCCGGAAGGCGGCAGCCTTAAGGTGTCGGACCTGGACCCGGTGGCAACGCCGGAGACCGCTCCCCGGCTGGTTCCGCCCTCGGTTGAGACCTTCCAGGAGCTGTACACCTCTCTCGGGCGCATTTATGACAACATCCTGGTCATCCTCATGTCCGGCCAGCTGAGCGGAGCCTACGAGAACGCTCAGGAAGCCGCCGAGCACCTGCAGGGCGCCCGCCCGATCCAGGTTATCAACTCGCAGACCACCTCCATCGGCCTGGGCATCCTGGTTCAGGAAGCCGCGGAAGCCATCGAACAGGGCATGTCGGTGACCGACACCGAGCGCCTGATCCGCCAGATGATCCCGCATATCTACACGCTCGTCTGCACGCCCAGCCTGAGCTACCTGCATTATTCGGGCTTCGCCGATCACGCCCAGGCCGCCGTCGGTGAGATGCTGGGCATCTACCCCATCTTCACCCTGGAGGAAGGCCGCCTGACCCCGCTGGACAAGGTGCGCGGCTACCGCTACGCGCTGGATTATTACCAGGAGTTCATCGAAGAGTTCGACAACCTGCGGCACATTGCACTGCTGCAGGGCTCGCCTTCCGTATCCCCCGAGACCAAGATGCTGCGCCAGTTCGCGCAGGAATGCTTCCCGAACACCAAGTACACCGAACACACCATGAACCTGCCCTTTGCCCTGCTCTTCGGCCCCAGGGCGCTGAGCCTGATGGTGGTGGAAGATCCCGATGAGGATGCCAGCTAAACAGCCAGAATAATCACAATCAGGACGCCGGAAGGCGTCTTTTTTCATCAACCGCTCCTCATTGCCTTTTCAGGCCGCATGCAACCAGATTAATTTAAGGTAAAATGGAACCATGCCCTTACCCATCGAAAAACTGCAGAAATTTCTGAAACTCGAAGCAGAACGGCATTTCGACAACCGCGCGGTTGTGGGCGGTCTGGATAAAATTCTGCCCGTCTGGGAACAGGAAGCCCGGGAAGCCGGTATCGGGAGCGAGCTGGTGGACCAGATTGTCGGGATGATCCGCGCCTACCCTCAAAAGGACCCTGCCGCCCGGGAAGAGCTGGTCAATTCCATACTGAATCTGGTGCGTAACGAGGCAGCCGTAGAGCTGGCTGAGCAGCCTGTTCCAGCTCAGCAAACGCCCGCCCAGACAGAACCCCTCCCGGCGGCTCCGGTTCCCGCGCCTGCACCGGCTGCGCCACCGGAGGTGGTCGCGCCTGCTCCCCTGCACCGGCTGCGCCACCGGAGGTGGTCGCGCCTGCTCCTGCCGCGCCTGCCGCCCCGGCTGTGGATATCCTCAAGGAGCCGGAGGAAGGCATTTCCCTCGACCAGCCGGTGACGGTACTGCCCCGGGTGGGCAAGAAAAACAGCCACCGCCTGGAGCAGATCGGTATTCGCACGGTGGAAGATGCGCTCCATTATTACCCCTCTCGCTATGTGGACTACAGCAAGCTCAAACCGCTGAACCGCATCGAATACGGAGAGGAACTGACCGTCGCCGGTGCAGTGGTCAACGCCAGCACCCGGCCCATCCGCGGCGGGAAGATGCGCATCACCGAGGCGGTTATCACCGACGGCACCGCATCGCTGCGGCTGACCTGGTTCAACAAACCTTACCTTAACAGGGAACTAACTCCGGGCCGGCAGATCACCGTCTCGGGAAAAGTGGATATGTACCTCGGCCGCCCGGTGATGACCGAGCCAGACTTTGAGCCGATCGAAAAAGAGCACCTGCACACCAACCGCATCGTCCCGGTCTATCCCCTGGGCGGCGACATCACCCAGAAGTGGCTGCGGGACGTGCTGCACGGTGCGGTAGAAAACTTCGCCCCGCGCGTGGCCGACCCGCTCCCGAAAGAGATTCGCCGCGAAGCCGGTCTGGTCAACCTGCCCACGGCGCTCTCCCAGGTGCACTTCCCCGACACGCACGAAAACCTGGAAGCCGCCCGCGCCCGCCTGGCCTTTGACGAAATCTTCCTTCTGCAGCTGGGTGTGGCCAGCCAGAAGCGCGCCTGGCAGGCGCAGACAGCGCGCCCCTTCACCGTCCCCGACGACTGGTTTGAACAGCAGCTGGCCCGCCTTCCCTACCAGCTGACCGGAGCGCAGCAGCAGGCCATTGCCACCATCCGCGCCGACCTCGCCTCGACTCACCCGATGAACCGCCTGCTGCAGGGAGATGTCGGCTCCGGCAAGACTGTGGTTGCCGCTCTCGCCGCTTCCATCGTGGCCAATAACGGCGCGCAGGTGGCCATCATGGCCCCCACCGGCATCCTGGCTGAGCAGCACTTCCACAACTTCCAGGACCTGCTCTCGTCCGATAACCCAGACGAAGGCTACCCCCTCCGCCCGGAGGAAATCGCTCTGCTGGTCGGCGACACACCCGAAGCCGAAAAGCAGCGCATCCGCGAAGGGCTGGAAGCGGGCGATATCAAGATCGTGGTCGGTACGCACGCGCTGATCGAAGGTCCCATCGTCTTCAACCAGCTGCAGCTGGCCATCATCGATGAACAGCACCGCTTCGGCGTGGCCCAGCGTGCTCTTCTGCGTTCCAAAGGCGACAATCCCCACCTGCTCGTGATGACAGCCACGCCCATTCCGCGCTCACTGGCGCTGACCCTCTACGGCGACCTGGACCTCAGTATCCTCAATGAGATGCCGCCCGGACGCCAGCCGGTCAGCACCCACCTGCTCTCTCCGCTCGAGCGCGAACGAGCCTACCAGCTCATTCGCTCGCAGGCACAGAAAGGCAACCAGGCCTTCATCATCTACCCGCTGGTGGAAGAAGGGGAAAACGGCGAAGGTCAGGCCGCGGTCAACGAGCACGCCCGTCTGCAGAAAGAGGTCTTCCCGGACCTCCGTCTGGGGCTGCTGCACGGCCGCATGAAGCCGGAGGAAAAAGACCAGGTCATGACCAGGTTCCGCACCCGCGAATACGACGTGCTGGTCTCCACCACGGTCATCGAGGTCGGAGTCGACGTGCCCAACGCGACGGTGATGCTGATCGAAGGCGCCAACCGCTTCGGGCTGGCCCAGCTGCACCAGCTGCGCGGCCGTGTCGGGCGCGGCAAGCAGCAGTCCTACTGCCTGCTGATTCCGGAAACCCAGGACAGTCTGGAGAACGAGCGTCTGCGGGTGATGGTGAATACCAACGATGGCTTTGTGCTGGCGGAGCGGGACCTGGAGCTGCGCGGGCCGGGCGACTTCCTGGGCACCCGCCAGTCAGGCCTGGCCGAGCTGCGTATGGCCAAACTAAGCGATGTTCACCTGATCGAAAAAGCCCGCCGTCTGGCTCAAGCTCTCTTCGAAAGGGATCCCGACCTGTCCGCCCCCCAGCACCGGCTGCTCCGCAAGGCGCTGGATGAGTACTGGGGTGACGGGCGAGGCGATATCAGTTAAGGAGTTACATGGTTCGCGCAGTTTTTCCCGGCACATTCGATCCCATTCACTTTGGGCATATAGACATCGCTCATCGTGCCGCCCGCCTGTTCGATGAACTGGTCGTTGCCGTCTACGACAAGCCCCTGAAGAACCTGCTGTTTTCACCCAAAGAACGCCTGGAACTGGTGGCTCAGGCCTTTGAAAAAGACCCCAAGATCCGCATCATGGGGTATTCGTCGCTGACGGTGGACTTCTGCCGGCAGATCGACGCCCAGGTCATCGTCCGCGGCCTGCGCGTGTTCTCCGATTTTGAACACGAGTTCCGCATGGCCCTGGCCAATCACCGCCTGGCGCCCAATGTGGAAGTCATGGCCCTGATCACCAGCGAGGAGCACACCTTCCTGTCATCCACCACCGTGCGCGAAATCGCCTCTCTGGGGGGCGATGTCAGCACCATGGTGCCTGCGTTTGTCGAAAAGGCGTTGAAGGCCCGCTACGCGGAACTGAACGACGGTGGTAATTTTGTAGCCTTCACATCATTGACTGATTAGCTTTTCCCGCAGCCGCACAACAGTCTCGCACTTGCTCATTCCGGGGAGGAGATATGGACATTCTACATTTGGTCGACCGACTGGAGGAGTTGTTCAACGAAAGCCGGCCAATCTGGTTCACCCACAGCGTCGTGGTGGATGAGGACAGGATGCTGGACCTCATCGATCAGATGCGTGTCTCGATCCCCGAGGAAATCAAGAAGGCCCAGCAGCTGCTTGCCCAGCGGGACCGCCTGCTGGCCCAGGCCCAGGAAGAGGCCAACCGCACCATCCAGCTGGCGCGTGAAAAGGCGGAGCATATCCTGGGCGATGAAGGCATCGTCGAAGCCGCCAACCAGCGGGCTGCCGAAATCATCGCCCAGGCAGAGGAGGAGGCCCGCATCACCCGCCTCGAGGCCGACCAGTACGTGCTGGAGAGGTTCTCTCAACTGGAAAGTGAAATGGAGCGCATCCTGACCCAGGTGCGCAACGGCATCCGCATACTGCAAAACGAAGCTCAGGAAGCCCACCCCTACGAAGAAGGACAGTAATCGGCTTTCTTCGCCTTCCATTCCATACCAGATCCCGGAAAATCACCGCCCCGGAGGTTTCCCTTCGGGGCGGCGTGTTTATTCACTTTTCTCCGCTGACTCTTTTTCTTTCTCGTCTTCGGTCTTCTTTTTCGGCTTGCGCTTTCGCGGCGGTTTGACCGGCTCCGGCTCCAGCGCCAGGTCCAGCACCTGGTCCATGTGCGTCACCGGCACAATGCGCAGATCGGTGCGCACCTTCTTTGGCAGGTCCACCAGGTCCTTCAGGTTCCGCTCCGGGATCACCACCGTGCGGATGCCGGCCCGGTAGGCTGCCAGCAGTTTTTCACGTACCCCACCAACCGGCAGCACGCGGCCGCGCAGGGTGATCTCACCCGTCATGGCCACGTCCTTGGAAATCTTGCGCTCGGTGAAAGCCGAAATCAGCGCTGTGGCGATGGTAATACCCGCGCTCGGCCCGTCCTTGGGAATGGAGCCTTCGGGGATGTGAATGTGTACGTCCACGCCTTCATACATGTCCGCAGGCAGGTTCAGCGTTTCGGAGCGGGATTTCATGTACGACAGCGCAGCCTGCGCGGACTCCTGCATCACATCGCCCACCTGGCCGGTGATCTGCAGATTGCCCTTCCCGTCCAGGATCAACACCTCGACGGGCATGATTTCGCCGCCGTTCTCCGTCCAGGCCATGGCCGTGGCCACGCCGACCTCGTTCTCCTTCTCCGCTTCGGTCTGGAAGAACTGTGGCGGACCGAGGTATTTCTCCACCATCGCCGGTGTCAGCCGGGTCGGGTAGCGCCTCTTCTCGGACTTCAGGCGGGCCAGCTTGCGCGTCATCCGCCCGATTTCGCGTTCCAAATTGCGCACTCCGGCTTCGTAAGTGTATTCACGGATGATCTTGCTCAGCGTGTCTTCCTGGAAGTAAATCTCACCCGCATCAAACCCGCTTTCCTCCAGCTGGCGAGGGATCAGGAACCGGCGGGCAATTTCCACCTTTTCTTCCTCGATGTAACCCGGGAACTCGACCACTTCCATCCGGTCCAGCAGCGCCGGCGGTATGGAGGCCAGGCTGTTGGCCGTGGTGATGAACATCACCCGCGAGAGGTCGTAGGGCAGCTCCAGGTAGTGGTCGGAGAAGGCGTAGTTCTGCTCGGGGTCCAGCACTTCCAGCAGCGCCGAAGCGGGATCCCCGCGGAAATCGTTGCCCAGTTTGTCGATCTCGTCCAGCATGAACAGCGGGTTGACTGACTTCGCCCGGCGCATGGTCTGCAGCACTCGCCCGGGCAGCGCCCCGATGTAAGTGCGCCGGTGACCGCGGATTTCCGCCTCGTCGCGCACCCCGCCCAGCGAAACGCGCACGAAATTGCGCCCCAGCGCCTCCGCGATCGAGCGGCCGAGCGAGGTCTTACCGGTTCCCGGCGGTCCGACAAAGCACAGGATCGGCTGGCGCAGACGTTTCGGCTTCAGGCTGCGTACGGCGATGTATTCCAGAATGCGGTCCTTGGCCTTCCCCAGACCGTAGTGGTTCCGGTCAAGCACCCTGGCCGCGTTGCGCACGTCCAGGTTGTCCTCGGTTTCATTCGTCCAGGGCAGCTCGATGATCCAGTCGATGTAGGTGCGGATTATGCCAACTTCGGGCGCCATCGCAGGCATCTGGGCCAGGCGCTCCACTTCCTTCTGGGCAGCCTGCTTGACCTCGGCCGGCAGTTCGGCCGCTTCCACTCGCTGGCGCAGCTCGTTGATCTCACGCGAAAACAGGTCGCCTTCGCCCAGCTCGGTCTGGATGGCCTTCATCTGCTCGCGCAGGTAATACTCCCGCTGCGAGCGGTCGACCTCGTTCTGCACCCGGTTCTGGATTTCATCCTCCAGCTGTAGCACATCCAGTTCCTGAGCCAGCAGCCAGTTTACCCGCTTCAGGCGCTCCTGCGGGTCCGGGATCATCAGCAGGCTCTGCCGCTCGTTGAACGGCAGGGCGATGGCCGTGGCGATCATGTCCGCCAGCCAGCCAGGCTCCTGGATGTTCATCGAGAACAGGTGGGCCTCATCCGGCAGGCTGCGGTCCATCTGCACGCAGCGTTCAAACAGGTCGCGGGCGGTGCGCATCAGCGCGTCCACCTGGCGGTTGACCTCCTCCGGCTCGTCGATCGGCAGCGCCCGAACCCGGTAGAAGGGGTCCTCCTGAACAAACTCGACGATCTTCACCCGGCGGCGGCCCTGCACCAGCGCAGAGCTGTTCCCGTCCGGCAGGTTCAGCAGCCGGCCGACGGCCACCTCGACCCCGATTGGCAGGAAGTCCTCCGGCCCAGGCTCATCAACCTCCGGATCTTTCATTACCAGGGCGATGACGGTTTCGTAGTTGAACTGGGCTTCCTGGATGGCCATCAGGTTCGGCCCGGGGGTGATGAAGATCGGTGAGACCATGTGCGGGAAGACCACGATGTCCCGCAGCACAATAGCCGCAGCCTCAATCAACCCGGCATCGTTCGGTTCAGCGTCCGGAACCTGGTACAGTTCCTCCGTCCGCTGGTGCAGCGAGGAGGAAAAATCATCCATCCGGTCCTGCTTCTGAAACCAGCTATCTTCTATCATTCAGCGATCCTCACTCCAGGTTAACCCTTGTAAACCCGATCATTATACCCTGCCTGCTTATCCCGGGTGAGGGGCGCCGGCCTGGCTGTGCATAATTTGACGCGCGGCCGCGGCGACAAACAGGCTGCCGGTGACCACCACGGCGCATTCTTCGCTGGCCAGCTCCATGGCTGTCACCAGCGCGCGCTCGATCGGAACCACCGCCCGGGCCAGGCAGCCGAACTGGTGCGCCAGCGCGACCAGATCGTTCGCGTTCAGCGCCCGGGGATGCGTCGACTCGGTGGCAATCACCTGTTTCACCCGGGGCAGCAGCTCGCTGAACATGCCGTAAATGTCTTTATCTTCCGAAGCTCCGAACACCAGCACCACCGGCCGTCCGGACAGGTAATCGTCCAGCGCCAGGCGCAGTTTTAGCGCCGAGTCGCGGTTGTGAGCAGAGTCCACGATGACCAGCGGGCTGCGCCGCAGGATCTCAAAACGCCCCGGCCAGACCACCTCGCGAAAACCGGCGGCAATTTGCTCTTCAGTGATCGGGAAACCTTCTTCCCGGAGCACCTGAAGCGTCGCGTAGGCCGTGGCCGCATTTTCCAGTTGATGATGCCCCAGCAGCGGGATAAACAGATGAGCAGGCGCCCAGCCGCTGGCTGATCCGGTCTCGATATAGCGGTCCATCCTCTCCTGCTCCTCTTTTCGCCAGAGCAGCAGGCTCTGCCCGTCCAGCGAGTGCTGGTGAGGGGTAAACAGTATGTCTCGTCCTACCTGAACCAGCTTCGTCTCCCGTTCAAAAGCCACCCGTTCCACCACCAGCCGGGCTTCCTCACGCTGCGGGGCCATGACCACCGGCCGGCCGGGTTTGATAATCCCGGCCTTCTCAAAGGCAATCTTTGCCAGCGTATCACCCAGCACTTTGGTGTGGTCCAGTGACAGGGATGTGATCACTGACACCACCGGCTTGACCACGTTGGTGGCGTCCAGCCGGCCGCCAAGACCCACTTCAATGACTGCCACATCCACCTTCTGCTCGGCGAAATACAGGAACGCCGCCGCGGTAGTCAGCTCGAAGGTGGTTAGCTGCTCAATCTCGGCCACGACTGGCTTCACCTGGTCCACGATGCGGACCAGATCAGCGTGTGAGATCAGCTGCCGGTTGATCTGGATGCGTTCGCAAAATTCTTCCAGGTGCGGCGAGGTGTAAAACCCGACACGGTACCCGGCCGCCTGTAGTGCGCTGGCGACCATCGCTGCGGTCGAACCTTTCCCCTTGGTTCCTGCGACGTGAATGACCGGGTAAGCCTCCTGCGGATTGCCCAGCCGGCCCATGAAGGTTCTCATGCGGCCGAGGTCAAATTTCTCTTCGGCATAACGCAAATTTCGCGTCAGGCTATAATCAACGAAGCTGTAAAGGTAATCCAGGCATTCCTGGTAAGCTTTTTCTACGTCATTCATCGGACGCATCCTTGCTCTTCAGGGTGAAGGGATTGTACCTGACCGCCACCCAATGTGCAAGGTTGCCGTCAGGCGTAAGGCAAGCATCCCCATGGCTTCCATCGGTTTCCTGACCCTGCATCTCCTCCTTCCGGGCTGCCGCTCGTTGAAAGAAAAACGCGGGCGGCTGAAACCGCTGCTGGCCCGTTTGCACCGGGATTTTAATATCTCCGCGGCGGAAATTGACCGGCAAGACATATGGCAGGAGACGGTCGTGGGATGTGTGGTTATCAGCAACGATGCCAACCATTCCTCCCGCCTGCTGCAGCAGATTCCGGAAACCATCGAAAAGAACTGGCCAGACTTCCAGCTGATCGATTCAACCCTGCAACTGCTATAGGAGCTGTCATGGACCTGAACTTAAAAGACAAACAATGCCTGATCATCGGCGCCAGCCGCGGGCTGGGCTTTGCCACGGCGAAAACGCTCAGTGAGGAAGGCGCCTGGGTGGCCATTAACAGCCGCAGCGCGGACAATATTCAGGCGGCTGCCCGCCGGTTGGAAGATGGCGGCGCAGAAAAGGTGCTGGCGCTGCCCGGCGATGTTCACGACCCGGAGGTGCCCGCAAAGCTGGTGGCCGAGGTCGTCAATGACTGGGGCGGGCTGGATATCCTCATCACCAACTCCGGCGGTCCCCCGGCCGGGTCCTTCGAAGTCTTTACTGATGAGGACTGGATGGCTGCCTTCCAGCTGCTGTTCATGAGCCACGTGCGCCTGATCCGCGCCGCGCTGCCGTATCTGCGAAAATCGGAAGCGCCCTCGGTTCTCACCATCACCTCCAACTCCGTCAAGCAGCCCATCGCCAGTCTGGTCCTGTCCAACAGCATCCGCGCCGCCACTGTCGGCCTGACCAAGACCCTGGCCATTGAGCTGGGATCGGAGGGCATCCGCTTCAACTCCATCCTGCCCGGCTGGACCGAAACGGAACGGGTGGACGAGCTCATGCAGCACCGGGCAAAGACCAACCAGACCAGCGTGGAAGAAGAGCGCGCGAAAATCGCGCAGCAGATCCCCCTGGGACGCATCGGCCGGCCCGAGGAGTTTGCCCGCGCGGCGGCTTTCCTGGTCAGCCCGGCCGCTTCGTACATCCATGGCGTGATGCTCACCGTGGATGGCTCCGCATACAAGGGCACAATGTAGCGCTGCACACAATCGGTCCTTCTCACCGGGCCTGAGCTCAGGCCCGGTTTTCCTTGCTTGCCCAATTTGGACCATAATCGTGTAAAATTAGGTGTTCCCTGACCGGGGCAGACAGGCATATCCCCTGCAAGTACATTTACTGGAGCATGAATTGACCATTACCGCGCAAGATATTCAGCAGCGCCTGGAGCGCGTGCTGCCCACTGTGCAAAAACCCGGCCGCTACGTCGGCGGCGAGATGAACCAGCGAATCAAGGACTGGGATTCCGTCCAAACCCGGGTGGCCCTGGCCTTCCCGGACATCTACGATATCGGAGTCCCCAACCTGGGCCTGGCGATCTTCTACGAATCGCTCAACGACCGGCCGGACACGCTGGCCGAGCGAGCCTACCTGCCCTGGCTGGACATGGAAGAAGCCATGCGCCGGAACGGAATCCCGGCCTACGCGCTGGAATCCAAACGCAGTCTGGCGGATTTCGACATTCTGGCCATCACCCTGCCGTACGAGACTCTCTACACGAACTCCCTCAACCTGCTAGACCTGGCCGGAATCCCGCTGGAATCGGCAGACCGCGATGAAAACCACCCGCTGGTCATCGCCGGCGGGCATGCCACCTACAACCCGGAACCCATGGCCCGGTTCATCGACGCCTTTGCCATCGGCGAGGGCGAAGAGGTGATTCACGAGATCGTGGACGCACACCAGACCTGGAAGCGTTCCGGTGCATCCAGGCAAGCGCTGTTGGAAAGCCTGGCGAGCATCCCGGGCGTGTATGTCCCTTCGCTATACGAAGTCTCCTACCACCCCGATGGAACTGTGGAACGGGTCACCCCCCTGCATCCCCGGGTTCCTGCAAAGGTGACCAAGCGCATTGTTCCCGTGCTGCCGCCCCCGCCCACGCGCTTCATCGTGCCCAATATCGACGTGGTGCACAACCGCGTCTCGGTGGAAATCATGCGCGGCTGCACCCGCGGCTGCCGATTCTGCCACGCAGGAATGGTCAATCGCCCGGTGCGCGAGCGGCCCGTGGAACAGATTGTCAGCGCCATCCGCACCGCCCTGCAGCACACCGGCTACGAGGAAGTGGCCCTGCTCTCGCTCTCATCCTCTGACTACACGAAGATTGTCGATCTCGTGGACGCCGTCAGCCGCGAAGCCAGCGAAAACCACCTGGTCGTCTCGCTGCCCTCGCTGCGCATCGAATCCTTCTCCGTCGACCTGATGGACAAACTCAAGGGCGTCCGCCAGGGCGGCTTTACCCTTGCGCCTGAGGCCGCCACCGACCGCATGCGCGCGACCATCAACAAGCCCATCGCCGCAGAGCAGCTGCTGGAAACTGCCCGCGCCATCTACCAGCGCGGCTACCAGACCATCAAGCTGTACTTCATGATCGGCCACCCCTCCGAAACCCTGGAAGACGTGCAGGCCATCGCCGACCTGTGCAAGGCGGTGCTGGCCGAAGGCCGCCGCATCATCGGCAAGCGGGCCAATCTGCACGCCGGGGTGAGCACCTTCGTTCCCAAGCCGCACACCCCCTTCCAGTGGGTGCCCTGTGACACGGTCGAGCAGATCGAGGAGAAGCAGTCCCTGCTGCGCCGCGAGCTGCGCGGACCCGGGCTCAAGCTCAACTGGACCGACCCGAAAGAGACCATGCTCGAAGCCTGGCTCTCCCGGGGCGACCGGCGCATGGGAGAGGTCATCTTGCGTGCCTTCCGGCACGGCGCGAAATTCGACGCCTGGCAGGACCAGAACCACATGGACGCCTGGTATGCGGCCTTCGAAGAGACCGGTCTGGACCCCGCTTTCTACACCCACCGGCACCGCTCGCTGGACGAAGTGCTCCCCTGGGACCACATCAGCACGGCGGTGAGAAAGTCCTACCTGGTGCAGGAGTACCGGAACAGCCTGACCCAGACCCTGCGACCAGACTGCCGCGAGCAGTGCTTTGCCTGCGGCATCCTGCCCACCTTCGCCGATATGCGCCGGGCATATCCGGGCGAGCGCTGGAAGTGCCCAGAGGTTCGTTCTCCTCGGGCTGTCAGGGCATAGGTGATCATCATGCAGCGATTTCGCATTTATTACGCCAAATTGGAAGCCCTGCGCTATACCGGCAACCTGGACGTACATAAAATCTGGGAGCGCAGCTTGCGCCGGGCCGGGCTGCCCGTCGCCTACAGCCAGGGGTTCCATCCGCAGCCGCGTATCCAGCAGGCCTGCCCGCTGCCGCTCGGCTTCCTCAGCCAGGCGGAGATCGTGGATATCTGGCTGGATTCGGAAGATCTGACCCCGGAACAGGTGTGCGAACACCTGTGCACGGCAGTCCCCGCAGGCATTTCAATCGACCAGGTAGAATCCGTGCCCGACCTGTACCAGCCGGCGCTGCAGTCCCGTACCATTTCTTCCGATTACCGGGTGGAGCTGCTGGAACCGGTTGACCGGACCGACCTGACCAGCCGCATCAACGCCCTTTTAGATCAGCCAGCAGTGATCCGCCAGCGGCGCGGCAAGGAGTATGACCTGCGCCCGCTGGTTCTGTCCCTGTGCCTGTCAACGGACCAGGCCGGAGAATATCCTGCTCTTCAGATGACCCTGTCCGCCCGGGAAGGAGCCACCGGCCGCCCGGAGGAAGTGCTGGATGAGCTCGGCATCCCGGCCACCGCCGCCCGGGTGACCCGCACCGGACTGACCTACCTGTAGTCCCTGTACCCCTGATCAACACGCCACAGAAAGGACCACGATGGAACCGCGAAGCATTGTTTACCTCATCACCAACTACGGTATCGGCCAGACCGGCGACCAGGCCCTGCGGGCCAAACTGACCGCCACCTTCCTGCGCCTGCAGCTGGAGTCCGAGGATCTTCCCGGAGCCATCTGCTTCTACACCGAAGGCGTCCGCCTTGCCTGTGAAGGCTCGCCAGTGCTGGAGGAGCTGAAGCAGCTGGAAAAAAAAGGTGTTCGCCTGATCCTTTGCCAGACCTGCCTTCAGCAGTTCGGGCTGGTTGATCAGGTGCAGGTCGGCATTATCGGCGGGATGGGCGATATCATCACCGCCTTCCAGACAGCTGATTCCGTCATCACCCTGTAAGCAGTTTGAGCCCATCCAATTACATCATTCACCAGTGCTCCAATCCGGACTGCCGGTTTCGCTTTCCGGTCCCACCGGGCGTCCCCCGGCCCATCCGCTGCCCGCACTGCGGATCCCACTGTGAACCGGCAGCAGTGCCCGCGCAGCCTCCCACCGGAAACCCGCGCGCGGCCAACCCGCCCGGCCCGGAAGTCGCCGCCCTGCTGGACAACATTCGCTCGAGCTACAACGTTGGCTCCATGTTCCGAACTGCCGACGGCGCGGGCTTGAGCTGCCTGCACCTGGCGGGCACCACGCCCACGCCCGAACATCACGGTGTGGCCAAAACCTCCCTGGGTGCTGAATTCTCCGTTCCCTGGGAGTATCACCGCAACGGTCTGGAAGCCGCGCAGCAGCTCAAGGACGCGGGTTACCAGCTGTGGGCGCTGGAAGTCGGGTCGCAGTCTGTGCCGCTGTTCGAAGCGCTCCCGGCGCCGGACAACCCGCCTATCCTGCTGGTCGTGGGCAACGAAGTCGCCGGGATCGATCCGGGCATCCTGGCCATCTGCGACCGCTTCATCTGGATCCCCATGCAGGGCTTCAAGCGCTCCCTGAACGTCGCCACCGCCTTCGGGGTCGCCGCCTACCACCTGCGCTGGTCACATCGCGTACCTGCAGCCAGTCAGCATTGACCACCGGCTGGATTGAGAATACAATTTCATCACCATCATCTGGAGTGGATCCATGCCTCTATACGAATACGTCTGCCAGGACTGCGGAACGCGGTTTGAAGCTTTTCGTTCGATGAAGGACGCCGACGAGGCTATCCGCTGTAAAAACTGCCTGAGCCTGCACACCCGCCGGGCGCTCTCCAGGGTGGCGGCCCGCTCAGCGGACGGCAGCTTCTCCACCGGTTCAGGCTGCTCCGGCTGCAGCGGCGGCTCCTGCAGCTCCTGCCATCACTGAAACATGAAGAACCTTTTTGGCCAGGACACCACCGCGCTGATTACCGGAGGCTCCAGCGGCATCGGGCTGGCTCTGGGCAGGCTGCTCGCGTCCCGCGGCGCAAACGTCTGGCTCCTGGCGCGGGATGAAAAGAAACTGCAAAACGCCCGGGAGCAGGTGATCAGCTGCCGGCGCAGCCCCAAACAGGAAATCCTCACCCTGAGCCTGGACCTTTCATGCGACGACGAAGTGCAGGCGAGACTGGATGCGTTCATGCACAGGCACGGTGTGCCGGATCTGCTGATCAACTGCGCCGGCGTGGCCCATCCGGGCGAGTTCCTGGACATGGACCCCGGCATTTTTCGCTGGATGATGGAGGTCAACTACTTCGGGACCGTGAACGCCTGCCGGGCCGTCGCCCCGAAGATGGCCCGCCGCGGTGAAGGCCGCATCGTGAACGTCTCCTCCGTCGCCGGTTTCATGGGCGTATACGGCTACTCCGCCTACGGGGCCTCCAAATACGCCGTGCGCGGCTTCAGCGATGTGCTGCGCGCCGAAATGAAATCCCACGGCGTTCAGGTGTCCATCGTCTTCCCGCCCGACACTGACACGCCCCAGCTGGCCTATGAGTCGCAGTACAAACCGGCCATCACCCGCGCGCTAGCCGGCGAAGCGCAGACCCTCTCCGCGGATGTCGTTGCCGAACACATCCTGCACGGAGTCGAGCGCGGGCAGTACGTGATCATCCCCGGCCCGGAAGGCCCCTGGCTGTGGCGGGCCACCAACTTACTGGGAAGCCTGTTTTACCCGGTGATGGACTGGATGATCAACCGGGCTCGCCGCCGGCTGGGGCTGCCCCAGCACGTACCCGCCCAGCAGGACCAGACATATCCACACCAGATCAGCGAACAGCAGGTGCACCAGCTGCATCCAGACCGGTGCCAGCAGCAGCACGTTGATCACTCCAAGAACTAACTGGGCGGCGAACAGCCCTGCCAGCGCCAGGCTGAGCCGCTCCACGGCCCGTTCGGGCAGCTGCGCGCGCATCCACCAGCCCATCCCTGCCAGATAAGCCCCCACGATCACGGCGATGATGGGGTGAAAGATCCTCAGCCGCACGAGGAAATGCGCCGTGGGCGAGAAATCCTGGCGGATCCCCTCCGCCAGCGAGCTGACCGGGAAAAGCGTATCCCCCAGCGCGGTAACCGCCCCGCTGGCCCCCAGCACGATCATGGCCACTACACCCAGTACCAGCGGCGTCCCCAGCCTGCTGTTCCAGATCAGGCCGCGCGGTTCCTCCTGACTGGACCACAGCGCCGTCAGAGTGAGCGCTGCCAGCAGGATGAAGGTGTTGGCCAGGTGCCCCATCATCCAGAAGGCCCGTTCGATGGAGGTGTTATCGGCCACCATCTCAAACAGCACCAGCCCGGCGCCGACCAGCGCTTCGGTCAGGGTGAACACCAGCGCCGTCGCCGCCCCAAACCGGACGGTATGCCGGGGCGGGTAGGCCCTCCAGGCCCAGACCACAAGCGCGACCGCTAGCACCAGCACCAGGCCGCTGGTCACGCGGTGGGTGAACTCCACCACCGTTTCCACCTGCGGCGCCCGTGGGATGATTTCGCCGTTGCACAAAGGCCAGTGCGCGCCGCAGCCCGCACCGGACCCGGTCGCCCGGACGTAAGCCCCCCACAGGATGACTGCCAGATTGTAGCCCAGTACGCCCCGGGCAAAGCGTGAGAATCGTGTGTTGACCATCGTTGACCCCGCTGCGTATTTCCTGACACCATCTTATGTACACACGGGCTGAAAGTCAAATCTTTCCGCCGGGGATATTGCCCTGCCCTCCAATTGAGTGACTTTCAACCGGCTTAGTCCTCTCTTTCGTCAAGTGACCTCCGCTCAGGGGGTATGATATACTCATTGAGGCATTCTCCATCCATTTCATCTACTGAGGTGCAAAATATGAAGAGAGACTTCCTCGCGATCGCCGACTACTCATCGGAAGAAATCCAGGACCTGCTCGATCTGGCGGTAACGCTCAAGAAAGAGCACCAGGCCGGCGGGAACAAGCCCTACCTGCAGGGTAAAGTTCTCGCGATGATTTTCCAGAAACCGAGCTTGCGAACCCGGGTAAGTTTCGACATGGCGATGCGCCATGTCGGGGGGGATGCTCTGTACCTCTCACCGAATGAGATCGGTCTGGGCAAGCGCGAATCGGTTGCCGACATCGCCCGCGTACTGGAGGGCTATGTCGACGCCATCATGGCGCGTGTCTTCGATCACGAACACGTCTGCGAGCTGGCCCGTTGGGCCAATGTTCCGGTCATCAACGGCCTGAGCGACTACAATCACCCCTGTCAGGCGATGGCGGATGCCCTGACCATTTATGAGAAATTCGGCTCTCTGAAGGGCCTCAACGTATCCTTCGTCGGTGACGGCAACAACGTGGCCGTTTCCCTGATGCACGTCAGCGCCAAGCTCGGCGCCAATTTCTCCATCGCTTCGCCGAAGGGCTATGAACTGCCTGAAAACGCCGTTCAAATCGCGAAGGATATCGCCAGCAAGACCGGCTCGAAGCTGACCTTCGTCAATGACATCCATGAGGCCGTGAAAGGCGCTCACGTCATCTACACTGACACCTGGGTCAGCATGGGCCAGGAAGAAGAAAAGGCCCTCCGGGAGAAGGCATTTGACGGGTACCAGGTGAACGATCAGCTGCTCACGGAAGCGGATCCGGATGTGATCGTCATGCACTGCCTGCCAGCTCACCGCGGTCAGGAGATCACGGACGAAGTTGCCGACGGGCCGCACTCGATGCTCTTCCCGCAGGCCCACAACCGTCTGCACGCGCAGAAAGCGATCCTGGTTCGTTTGTTTGGAAAGGGATAGAAATGGAGACATCCACAGCCACCAACTCGTACTACATTGAACTGGAAGAAAAATACGGCGCGCACAACTACCACCCCCTGGACGTCGTGCTCGATCGCGGGGAAGGCGTCTGGGTCTACGATGTGGAAGGCAACCGCTATCTGGACTGCCTGAGCGCGTACTCCGCGCTGAACCAGGGCCACGTCCACCCGGCCATTCTCAAGGCGATGACCGAGCAGGCTCAGAAGATGACTCTGACCTCTCGCGCCTTCCGCAATGACCAGCTTCCCCTGTGGTACAAGGAGCTCAGCGAGCTGACCGGGTATGAGATGTCACTGCCGATGAACAGCGGCGCTGAAGCGGTGGAAACTGCACTCAAGCTGGCTCGCAAATGGGCCTATCTGGTGAAGAAGGTCCCCCGCCATCAGGCGGAGATCATCGTTGTCGAAGGAAACTTCCACGGCCGCACCGTGACCATTGTTTCCTTCTCGACCGAGCCGCTCTACCGTGACGACTTCGGCCCCTTCACCCCCGGCTTCAAGGTCGTCCCCTACGGCGATGCGGAAGCCATCGAGAAGGCCGTCACCCCCAACACCGCCGCCATTCTGGTGGAGCCCATTCAGGGAGAAGCCGGTGTGGTGATCCCGCCGGCCGGTTACCTGCGCAAGATCCGCGAGATCTGCGACAGGAACAACGTGCTCTTCATCGCCGACGAAATCCAGACCGGCCTGGGCCGCACGGGCAAGATGTTCGCCTTCGAGCACGAAGGTGTGCGCCCGGATATGGTCTGCATCGGCAAGGCGCTGGGCGGCGGGTTCTATCCCGTCTCCGCCGTCGTGGCCGACCGCCCCGTCATGGGCTTGTTCACCCCCGGCGAGCACGGCTCCACCTTCGGCGGGAACCCCCTGGCCGCGGCCGTATCGCGCGCCGCTATGATAGTCCTTGTGGACGAGAAACTGGTGGAACGCTCCGCAGAGCTGGGCAAGTACTTCCTCGAACAGCTGGCCGAAATCCCGAGCAAGCACGTCAAAGAGGTTCGCGGCCGCGGTTTGCTCATTGCTGTTGAGCTGAAACCCGAGGCTGGCGGCGCCCGCCGCTTCTGCGAAGCGCTGGAAAAAGAAGGCGTGCTTGCCAAGGAAACCCACGAAACCGTCATCCGCTTCGCCCCGCCGTTGATCATCGACAAAGAGACCATCGACTGGGCGCTTGAGCGCATCCGCAAAGTCTTAACAATGGAATAGCCCATTACAACATAGCCCACCTTTCATCGGAGAAAAGATGGACTGGAGAGAGACATACCGCTCCCGCTGTGTATCACCGGAAGTGGCCGTTCAGGCGATCCAGAGCAACAACAGAGTGTTCTTGACCGGCAACTGCTCCGTACCGCATAAACTGCTCGATGCGCTCGTCGCCCGGGCACCTGAACTTGAGAACGTCGAAATCTGTCAGGCACTCACCGTCGCCGGGAGCGAGTATGTAGCTCCAGAAATGCAGGGACATCTGCGGGTGAACTCGCTGTTCATCAGCGCCAACGTCCGCCAGGCCATCTGGGAAGGTCGCGCGGATTTCACCCCGGTTCTCCTGTCCGAGTTTCCGCTGCTGTTCAAGCGCGGGATACTCCCCCTGGACGTCGCTCTGGTCCATCTTTCTCCGCCGGATGAGGAGGGCTACTGCACTTACGGAATCGAGGCCGGGCTGACACGCACAGCCGCGGAGTCAGCCCGCATCATCATCGCTGAAGTCAACCAGCAAATGCCCCGCATGCTGGGCGACACAAAGGTCCATGTCAGCGAAATCGACTACATCGTCCCCGTGGACTATCCCCTCTCGGAACTGTCGATGAGTGACGAGAACAACGCAGACGTGGTCCAGAAAATCGCCGGATTCATCGCCGAGCGCATCCAGGACGGCGCCACCCTGCAAACCGGCATCGGCGCGATCCCCAACGCGGTGCTGGGTTTCCTCAAGCACAAGAAGGACCTTGGCATTCACACCGAGCTGTTTTCAGACGGCGTGATTGAACTGGTCGAGGCCGGGGTGATCAACGGGCGGCGGAAGGCCATCAATACCGGAAAGATCACCGCCGGTTTCCTGCTTGGCACCCGCCGCCTGTACGAGTGGGCCGACAACAACCCCGCCATCGAGCTGCAGCGCACCGAGTACGTCAACAACCCTTTCAACATCGCCAAAAATCCCCACATGGTGGCCCTCAACTCGGCCATCGCGGTGGATTTCACCGGACAGGTCTGCGCTGACAGCATTGGGACGCGCTTCTACAGCGGCGTCGGCGGGCAGATGGACTTCATCTACGGCGCCAGCCTCTCAGAAGGCGGTCTGCCGATCATCGCCATGCCTTCCACAACCACGCTCAGGGATGGCACCATGGTGAGCCGAATCGTGCCCACGCTGAAAGAAGGCTCCGGCGTGGTCACCTCGCGGAACCACGTGCACTACATCGTCACCGAGTACGGCATGGTCGACCTGTACGGCCGCTCCGTTCGCGAGCGCACCAGACTGCTGATCTCCATCGCCCACCCGGACTTCCGAGACGAGCTGACGCACGCTGCCAGGCAGTTGAACTATATATAATCAAGTAAATACCGCTGCCAACCGGGGAGGGTGAACCATGGTCCGTAAGGCCAGGATTGTCGCCACCATAGGCCCGAGCGTCGACTCGGAGCCTGTGCTTCGCAGCCTGATTCAGGCCGGGGTCGATGTCGCCAGGTTGAATTTCTCACACGGCACGCATGAGGAACACCTGGAGCGCATCCGCCTCCTGCGTGCCCTGTCGAAGGAGTTCGACCGGCCCGTCACCATCCTGCAGGACCTGCAGGGGCCGAAAATGCGCGTCGGCGATCTGCCCGACGGCGGCATCCCCCTGAAGGCCGGGCAGGTGGTGCTGCTGGCCCCGACCGACTCCGACGGAGCTGAGCCGCCCTCCGGCGGCGGTTCGATCCGCATTCCCATGGACGTGCCTCAGCTGGCCCGCAGCGTCCGGCCGGGCAACCGGGTGCTGCTGGACGACGGCCAGCTGGAACTGCAAGTGACCGAGGTCCGCGGCGATGTTGTCGAAGCCCGGGTGATGCTCGGCGGCTTGCTCAAATCACACAAAGGCGTCAACCTGCCCGGCGCCAGCCTGGACATCCCTGCCTTCACCGAAAAAGACCGCCTGGATCTGGAGTTCGGGCTGAAGCACGGCATCGATGTGCTGGCCATCTCTTTCGTTCGCCAGCCGCAGGATATCGAAGTCGTGCGCCATGCCATCCGCGAGATCGATCCGAATAAGCTGGATACCCCCATCATCGCCAAGATCGAGCGGCCCGAAGCGCTGGACCACCTGCACGAGATCATCCACGCCGCCGACGGCGTCATGGTCGCCCGCGGCGACCTGGCCGTCGAAACCTCCCCGGCGCTGGTGCCCATCATCCAGAAGCGGCTGATCGAGCTGGCTCACCGCCACGCGAAAATCGTCATCACCGCTACCCAGATGCTCGATTCGATGATCCACAACCCCCGCCCGACCCGCGCCGAAGCTTCGGACGTGGCCAATGCCATCTTCGACGGGACGGACGCGGTCATGCTCTCCGGCGAAACCGCCAGCGGCGAATATCCGGTCGAAGCGGTGACCATGATGGACTCCATCATCCGGGAGGCCGAAGCCAACGCCGATAAATGGGGACACGGCATCCAGTTCCCTGACGAGGTGCCCCAGGAGGACTCCATCTCCATCGCCCGGGCGGCCAAAGAGCTGGCCGAGGACCGCAACGTTGCCAACGTCGCCCTGTTCACCCAGACCGGCCGCACGGCGGTGCTCATGTCCAAAGCCCGGCCCAAGGTGCCCATCCTGGCCTTCACGCCCGAAGAGCGCACTTACCGGCGTCTGGGCCTGCTGTGGGGGGTGAAGGCCTTCCTGGTCCCCTATGCGTCCTCGGTCGAATCGATGCTCAGCCATGTGGAGGTGGGCATCGCCGCCTCCACTGATCTGCAGCCCGGCCAGCAAATCGTCTTCATCAGCGGCTACCCCGTCGGCGAGCGACGCCTGCCCAACTTCGCCCTCCTCTACACCCTGGGAGACACGGGTTCATCATGACCTTCAGCACCTTCATCAGCGCAGACGAGCTGTGCGCGCACCTCAATGACCCCGACTGGGTCATCATCGACTGCCGCTTCGATCTGTCCAATCCCTCCTGGGGGCGAGAGGACTACCTCCGGAGCCACATCCCCGGCGCTGTGTTCGCCGACATCGAGCTAGACCTCTCCGGGCCGGTGACTCCAGACTCCGGCCGGCACCCGCTCCCCGATCCTGACACACTCGCGAAGAAGTTCGGCCAGTGGGGGATCGGCCCGGACACACAGGTGGTCGCCTATGACAGCCAGAGCGGGTCCTACGCTGCCCGCCTGTGGTACCTGCTGCGGCTGTGCGGTCACACCCGCGTATCCATCCTGGAAGGCGATTTCAACCTCTGGCTCCAGGAAGGGTACCCGCAGCGTTCCTGCGGGGAGCACAGCACCGCACGGGAGTTCACCGGCACGTTTGACCAGAGAAAGTTGATTTCCGCCGGGGAGCTGCTCCGGCTTATCGGCAGCGATCAGCCTTTCCAGCTGGTCGATTCCCGCGCTCCGCAGCGCTACCGCGGCGAGATCGAGCCGATCGACCGGGTGGCCGGTCACATTCCCGGCGCGGTCAACCGGTTTCACGGCGAAAACCTGACCCCGGAAGGCAGGCTCAAGCCCGCAGAGCAGCTTCGGGCCGAGTTCCTCGCCCTGCTGGACGGGTTTTCTCCAGAACAGGCCGTGTTCTACTGCGGCTCCGGCGTGACCGCCTGCTTCAACCTGGCCGCCATGGAGGCAGCCGGGCTGCCTGGCGCGAATCTCTACCCGGGCGGATGGAGCGAATGGATTCAAGACCCGGAGCGCCCCATCCAGCGAGGATAAGAAAAAAGGCTGGTCCGATCGGACCAGCCTCATCATTTATCGACCTGAGCGCTAGAACATCAGCGCGTTCAGCTTCGCCATGGATTCGCGCGGCGGGCGCAGCCGTTCCGGCGACAGGCGGTTCAGCGGCTCGTCCACCAGATTGTAGCGGTCGAAGATCGTCGTCGTGTCCGGGTTGACATACAGCAGCCCGGTCAGCAGCCAGCGGTTGCGCTCAGCCTCTTCCAGCCGGCGCAGCGCTTCGTAGATATTGGTCGGGTCGTAGTCGCTCTCCAGCTTCTTGAGCATCACCACGGACCCATCGTGCAGCTCGACCGTGCGCACGCTGCCTTCCTCGAAATCCTCGACGGTGATCTCGTCCCGCGCCGGGATGTAGGAAATCTCGTGCAGCGGCATCTCGTTTTCCTTGCCCCAGGCGTAGGAGTGGATCGAGGTCTCCACGTTGTGGAAGGTGACGCAGGGGCTGATGATGTCAATCACTGCGATGCCCCGGTGGCTGAAGGCCGCTTTTATCAGTTCCTTCACCTGCTTGGGATCGCCGGCGAACGAGCGAGCCACGAAGGTGGCATTGGCGATCAGCGCTTCCATACAGATGTCCACGGGCAGGTAGCGGCTGGTACCCTGCTTCTTCAGGGTCAGGCCCTGCTCCGCCGTGGCGGAGAACTGCCCTTTGGTCAGGCCGTACACGCCGTTGTTCTCGACGATGTAGACCAGGGGCAGGTTGCGGCGCATCACATGCTTGAACTGGCCCATGCCGATGCTGGCGGTATCACCGTCGCCGCTTACGCCGATCCCCTTGACTGAGGTGTCGGCGAACAGCGCGCCCAGCGCCAGCGAGGGCATGCGCCCGTGCACGCCGTTGAAGGCAAAGGAGCGGTTCAGGAAGTACGTCGGTGACTTCGAGGAACAGCCAATACCGCTGAATTTGACCACCTCTTCCGGAACCACATTCAGCTCATACAGCGCCGAGACAATCTGCGCCGAGATGGAGTTGTGGCCGCACCCCTGGCACAAGGTGCTGGGAGCGCCTTTATAATCGTTCCGCGTCAGCCCGGCTTCGTTGGTATCCGCTTGCTGTCGAACAGTCGGTTGGCTGGTCATTTTACTTTTCCTCCAGAGATTGAATCTGGTCGTAAACCCAGCGGGCGGTCAAAGGCAGCCCGTCCATATGGGCCGCGCTGTGCAGCCGGGTGGCATACTGAGGATAAGCCAGCGTCAGCAGCTGGTGCAGCTGGCCCTGCTGGTTCATTTCCACCACGCAGATCTTCTCATGCCGCTGGATGAAGTCATCCACTTCCTCGGTGAACGGGATAGCCCGCAGCCGCAGGTAATCCACCGGGATGCCGTCCTTTTCGAGCAGATCGCCGGCCTCCTTGATGGCCGGGTCCGTCGACCCGAAGGCAATCACCCCAATCTTCGCGTTCTCGCGCGGATGGATTTCTGGTCTGGGCATGTATTTCTTGGCCGTCTCGAACTTCTTCGCGATACGGTCCAGAACACGCTGCCACACCTCGGGGTCCTCCGAGTAACGGCCCAACTCATCATGCCCGGTGCCGCGGGTGAAGTACGCGCTGCGGGGATGCCGGTTGCCGACCACGGTGCGGTAGGGAATGCCGTCCCCGTCGACGTCCAGGTAGCGGCCCCAGCTGCCGTTGGTCTTCTCCAGCATCTTCTCGAGGTCCTCTTCCCAGAGCACCTTACCCCGGTCCATGGGCTCGTCCGGGTACTCAAAGCTGCGGGTCATCCACTGGTTCATACCCAGGTCGAGGTCGGAGAGCACGATGACTGGTGTTTGCAGCCGCTCGGCGATATCAAACGCCCGCCAGCCAAACTCAAAGCATTCGGTCACCGAACCGGGCAGCAGCAGCACGTAGTTGGTGTCACCATGGCTGATGAAACTGGCGAAGGTCAGGTCACCCTGCGCGGTGCGGGTGGGAAGCCCGGTGCTGGGACCAACGCGCTGCACATCCCAGACCACCACCGGCACCTCGGTGTAATAGGCCAGGCCCAGATATTCAGCCATCAGGCTCAGCCCAGGCCCTGAGGTGGAGGTCATCGCCCGCAGGCCGCCCCACCCGGCGCCGATCGCCATGCCAACAGCTGAGAGCTCGTCCTCCGCCTGGACCACGGCCATGGTGTTCTTGCCGGTCACCGGGTCTTTGCGCAGTTCGGAGATATACTCATTCATCGATTCCACCAGGCTGGAAGCCGGGGTGATGGGATACCAGCCCACGAACTGCACCCCGCCGTACAGCGCACCCAGGGCAGCGGCGGTGTTGCCGTCCGCCATCACGTAGCCGTCGGTGCCGTTCATCGGCTCCACCCGGTAGCGGTCGGTCTTGGTCAGGTTTTCCTTTGCCCAGTTCGCCGCCGCCTGGATCAGGTTGAAGTTGGAATCGATGGCGTTCTTCTTGCCTTTGAAGTGGAAGTCAAGCGCATCGTAGATCTTGTCCAGATCGATACCCAGCAGTTCCGCCAGCACGCCCACATAAACCATGTTGGAGAGGTAATCCCGCAGCTTGGGCGGCGCGTCGGCCTCCTTGACCAGCTGCTTGACCGGCATGGTATAGGCGTGGATGTCCTCACGAGTCACCTTCACCGGGAGGTCATCCGGGTACAGCAGCACCCCACCCGGCACCAGGCTGTCCAGTTCCTGGTTGAACGTGGTCGCGTTCATGGCGACCACAATGTCATCCTCGGCAACCCGGGCCAGGTAGCCGTCCTTGCTAACCCGGATGGTGTACCAGGTGGGCAGGCCCTTGATATTGGAAGGGAAAATATTCTTGCCAGAAACAGGGATACCCATCCGGAAGAGCGCCCGCAGGATCGTGGTATTTGCAGTAGCGCTGCCCGATCCGTTCACTGTGCTGAACGTGATGCAGAAGTCGTTGACAACGGGCGGAAGGTTGGACACGGCTGTCCTGTCCGGAGACTGTTTCGGTTGCATAATCGCTCCTGATGACTCCTTTATGGTGTTCCCGACCACATTATTCAAAGTGATGTCGCAGCATGGGCCTGGCCCGATCGCGCAGCAGGTTCATGTGCTCGATCAAGGCATCAAACCCTGCTTTATAATTCCCGGTGCGGATTGCATCCACTATCTGCTGGTGATATGCCCAGATCCGCTCGAGGTAGGCCATATCGGTGTAGCGGTGCAGGCCCACCTCTTCGTACATGGCCCAGTAAGCCTCGAGCGCTCCCAGCACGAAGGGGTTGTTCAGCCGGCTGTAAATGGTCAGATGCAGCTCGCGGTGCTCCTGCTGCGGAATCTGGGCCGGCGTGCCGTGAATTTTCTCCAATGCCCGGTTGATCAGCTCCTGCAGCCTGTTCTTGTCCTCTGCGGTCAGCAGGCTGACGGCCTCGTACCAGTAAGCCGCTTCGATGTGGCTGCGGAAGTCCGAGTACCGCTTGAAGCTGTCTTCGTCCACGCTCTGGGCGTAGGCCAGGCTGAGCATCACCGCCGGGCGAAAGTTGTAGGGTAAACGACGAATGCCCGTGCGCGGCCTTACTTCCACCAGGCCCAGCGCGCGGGCAACCTCCAGTTGTTCTCTCAGGCTGGCGATGCTGATTCCGAGTTCCTGACTAAGAACATTTAATGGCGGTAATCTGTCGTCGCCGTTGGTCTTGGCCGCGAGGTATTGTAAGAACTCGGATAAAAGGTCGGTCTTCGACCGATCGCGCAGCATGACGCTGATCTCCAATTTCATCCATTAATCTGATCATTCAGACAATTCAAGTATAGCACACCGGCCAGCAGAGGTCAATCATGACCAAAGTAACCCTTCAGATGGTCATTTCATCCTTGTATATACAGGCTGAACCGGCTTTTCTCGCTGTTTTGACCACGCCCGTACCGGACGAAAACTGAGCTTTTCCTATGAATGATCTGATGATTTAGCCAGGTCCAGGATAGCGGCGGTCAGAATCGCGGCCGCGACCGTTATGGAGCGCTCGTCAATCTCAAACTTTGGATGGTGATGCCCGTAGGGCGTCCCTTCCGCTGAAGGCGCCGCGCCGACCATGAAATAACAGCCGGGAACCTGCTCCAGCATGTAAGCCATGTCTTCTGATATAGCGACCCGGTAAGTCTCGTCGATGCGCAGATCCGGCACGGCTGCAGCAGCCGCGGCAGCGGTGACTTTCGCCACCTGCGGATCATTGATCACCGCTGGCGTCACCGGCTGAATTAACACCTCCGCTGAGCAGCCCATCCCTGCGGCCACATGCTCCGCGACTGACCGCACCCTCTCCAGCACCCTTTCACGGACATCCGGCTCATAGGTGCGAATGGTTCCCCGCAGCAGGGCAGCATCAGGAATGACGTTGAACGCATCGCCGGCGGAGAACTGTGTCACACTGACCACCGCCGATTCCAGCGGGGAAATACTTCGTGACACCACAGACTGCAGCGCGGTCACCACCTGCGCACCGGCCAGCACCGGGTCGGCGGTCTTCTCCGGCATCGCGCCGTGGCCGCCGTGCCCCTGAATGCGAATGGTGAACATGTCGGCGGCCGCCATCAACGGCCCGGGGCGGATGACAGCTTTTCCCATTGGAAGCTGGTTCCACAGGTGCAGCGCCAAGGCTGCCTCGGGAACCGGATCATCCAGCACCCCCTCGGCAATCATGCGCTCCGCGCCGCCCAGCCCCTCTTCGGCCGGCTGGAATACCAGCTTGACCGTGCCGTGCAGTTCCTCCCGCCGGCTGGCCAGCATGCGCGCGACCGTCAGCCCTACCGCCACGTGCCCATCATGCCCGCAGGCATGCATCACCCCCGGGACCTGGGACGCATATTCTGCCCCGGTCTCTTCCTGAATGGGCAGCGCGTCCAAATCCACCCGCGCCATCACCACCCGGCCGGGGAGATTCCCCTCGATGAGCGCAGCAACGCCGGTCTCCGCGATCCCGGTGCGCACCTCATAGCCAAGCTGTTTCAGCTCCCCCGCGATGATCCCGGCGGTTCGCTTTTCCTGATACCCCAGCTCCGGGTGCCGGTGCAGGTCACGCCGGATGGACTGCGAAAAAGGGAAGAGGTTTTGCGCCTCTTCCCAGATTTCACTCAGACTTCTTCTTTCCACGACCTCTCCCCCGTCGCCGCCGTTTGCTGGCAGGCGCCTGGCCAGCGCCCGGTTCTTCCTTGCCGGGTTTGGGCTCGCCCGCATCGCCATTCTGGCCGTTGGTATCTGCATTCGCCTGCGGAGGTTTCTGTTCCGCTTCCGCTCTGGGCGGCGGGGTCGGGATACCCCCCTCCTCATCAATCAGGCGGATGTCATCTTTGGAATACATGCGCTGCCCCAGGTTGACCACATCTACCATCACGGATAGCTGCAGCGGAATCTGCGAGATGACCTTGCCTTCGCCGTCCGGCGTGATCACCCGCTTGTTGCGCTTGGGCAGCTGCTTGCGGTACTCACAGTACACCTCGTACTCGTAGATCAGGCAGCAGCGCAGCCGGCCGCACATGCCGGTGATTTCCGATGGTGTCAGTGAGATCCCCTGCTCCTTCGCCATTCGAATGGAGATGGAGCTGAAATCCGTGAGGAACTGCGAGCAGCAGCGCGTCTCCAGACCGCAGGCGCCCATGCCGCCCAGCAGCTTGGCCACATCCCGCGGACCGATCTGCCGCAGTTCCACCTGGCTGGGCGCATAGGCCCGCTGCATGTCCTGGCGCAGGCTCTTCAGATCCACCTTATCTTCGGACTCGCTGCTGAACATGATGGTCAGGCGGGAGCCGTCGAAGCTGTATTCCGCGGCGACCACCTTCACGCCCTGCAGGCGCAGCTCGCGCACCCGCTGCTGGCAGGCGGAAACGACCTCCACCTCTTTCTCATACCAGGACTGGCGGATCAGCAAGTCCCGCGGAGTCGCCAGCCGGTCGACCGGCTTCAGCGGACCTTCCTCCGTTTTCGGAGGGCCGCTGATCAGCTGGGCCACCTGACCCAGCTGCCAGCCCCGGCTGGTCTCCACAACAACTGAGTCGCCGACCTTCACTTCAGGCAGTGTCGATGCGTCAAAGTGGTAGATTTTTCCTACCTTTGAGAAGCGAACGCCGACGACTAGATTTTCAGTAACTGAATCCATATGGCCTATTCTACCATGCGAATAGGTACAGCGCCTTTACTCTTAACTGCCTCCACGCTCAGGCGGGCAGCGATCTGTTCCGCCACCGAGCGCATCGCCCTGGCTGCCGCTGAATCGGGCAGTGTCTTGACGATCGGAGCGCCCTCATCCCCGCCCACGCGTACTGCCGGGTCCATGGGGATGCCGCCCAGGAAGGGCACATGGTAATGAGCAGCCAGCTTCTGACCTCCGCCCGTGCCGAACACGTCCATCCGCTGGCCGTCCGGCAGTTCCAGGTAGCTCATATTCTCAACCACACCCAGAATGGGCACCTGCAGCTGCTGGAACATCTGCACGCCCCGGCTGGCGTCATCCAGCGAGACCTGCTGAGGCAGGGTGACGATCACACCGCCGCTGAGCGGCATCGACTGGGCCAGGCTGAGCTGCGCATCGCCGGTGCCGGGAGGCAGGTCGATGACAAGATAATCCAGCTCGCCCCACTCAACATCGGCCAGGAACTGGCGGATGGCGGAGTGCAGCATCGGCCCGCGCCAGATCAGCGCCTGGCCTGGCGGCACCAGGAAGCCGATGGACATCAGCTTCACCCCGTAGGCTTCCGCCGGTATTAGCTTGCCGTCCTTGAAGGGCGGCAGGCGCTGCACCCCCATCATGGTGGGGATGTTCGGCCCGTAGATATCCGCGTCCAGCAGGCCGACTCTCGCGCCGCTGTCCGCCAGCGCCACCGCCAGGTTGACCGCGACTGTCGACTTGCCCACACCTCCTTTGCCGGAGGCGACAGCCACCGCGTTCCGGACCGGCAGCTGCAGCAGCCCGCGCATTTTTCCGTCCGAGACCACATTGGCATCCAGATTCACGTCCACCTCGCTCACCCCCGGAATGGCCAGCACAGCCTGGCGGGCTTCGCTTTCAATCTTGCCCTTCAGGGGACAGGCAGGCGTGGTCAGGGTAACGGTGAAGGACACCTTCCCGCCGTCGATTTTAATATCTGAAACCATATTCAGGCTGACCAGATCGCGATGCAGCTCTGGTTCCTGGACCTTGCTCAAAGCAGCCAGTACGGCTTGCTCGGTGATGGGTGCTTGTGTCATTCGTTATCTTTCCTTTATCCTGGCCGGGTGATGGCCAGGCGGTAGCAAATCAGGCCTTGTTCAGGTGTTTTTCCACATCCGCGCGCGACTGTTCAAACTGCGCGATCAAATCCCGGTCCTCGCCGCGGAAGCGGCGTACCGACTGCCGGGCGCACTGGGTGCAGCCGCGCATGGCGCGGAACGAATCAGCATTGCAGGTCAGGCAGTTGTTCATGCGCACCATCATCAGCACAAACGCCATCTGGTCCAGCCGGTCGGCGTCCGGCGAAGAAATCCGGTCGACCAGTGCCTGCCATTCGGCATTGCGCTGCGAGCGCAGAGCAGGCGCGACCCGCAGGGGAAAGATCATTTCTGTGTCCGGGTTATACATGAGTAACCTGCACCTTTCTACCCGTTATCATGTGCCGGGCTGCTGCGTCTTTCACCGCAGCCCCTGTTAGCGTCGTTCTACTGTTCAGGAAGCCGCTTTCGCGCTTTTGGCTTTCTCTTTTTCAGCCCGGGCTGCTTCTTCACGCTGGTAATTCGTCGGCCGGATCTCAGCGTAATAGCTCACCGGCCGCCCCAGTCGTTCCATATCATAGATGTGATCCTTCATTCGGTCAAGAGAGGCGATCTCGAAATCGTGATCCATCTTGATGGCATCGAACGGGCAGTACTCCGCGCAGAAGCCGCAGTTCATGCAGATGTCCACATCGATGTAAAAATTCTTCGGCTGGGGAACCGGCCGGCCGGTAACCGGATCGGTTGTGCGCTCGATCCAGATGCACTGCGGCGGACACACCTTGGCGCAGATGCCGCAGGACGTGCAGCGGTAGTTCTTTTCACCGTTCTCGCCTTCCTCATATACCAGGAAGGGAAGATAACGGAACTCCTCCGGAGTAGGCAGTCGCTCCTCCGGGTACTGCACGGTGAAAATCCCGGCCGCGTCCTTCGAACGCCGGCTTTCCACCCCTTCCCGGGTAAAGTAGCGCCGCCTGCCGCCCTTGATGTCCTGGATGAACGTGTCGATCAGGTGTCGGAGCGTGACCCCCAGTCCTCTCAGTATGCCTTTGCCGATCATCATGTCACCTCCGTCCGCCTAGCGATCGACTTCGCCCAGAACGATGTCGATCGAGCCTAAAATCACCACGGCATCTGCGATCTTGTGCCCGAGGGTCATCTGCCGCAGACCAGTGAGGTTGATAAAAGAAGGGGCTCGCACATGGTAGCGCCATGGATTGGGCTTTCCGTTGGACACAATGTAGAAGCCCAGCTCGCCTTTTGGCCCCTCGACGCGGCCGTAGCTTTCTCCGGCCGGCACGCGCACCTGCCAGGCCTGTTTTCCGGTCAGAACCGGTCCATCCGGCAGGTCGCGGATGGCCTGCTCGAGGATGCGCAGGCTCTGCCGGGCCTCGTCCAGGCGCACCAGATAGCGGTCATATACATCGCCATGCTCGCGCACGGCCACGTCAAACTCAAACCGGTCGTAGATCGAGTACGGGTCGGCCCGGCGCACGTCGTAGGGCACGCCGGAAGCTCGCAAAACCGGCCCGGTCGCCGACAGCGCGATCGCCTGTTCAGCCGTCAGCACACCGATGCCCTCACAGCGCTCGCGCAGGATCTCGTTGTTGGTCAGATACGCATCCAGCTCATCGATCTTGCGGGGCAGGCGGTCGAGCACCAGCCCCTTGATCCGGTCCAGGCTGCCCTCAGGCAGATCGCGGGCCACCCCGCCGAAGCGGAAGTAGTTGCACATCATGCGCGACCCGGCGACTTCCTCAAACACATCCAGGATCAACTCCCGTTCCTCGAAGGCGTACAGCGCCGGGGTGAAGAACGCGCCCAGGTCGTTGAGCAGGAAGCCGATGGCGAAGAGATGGTTCATTACACGGGTGAGCTCGGCCATAATCACCCGCAGGTACTCCGCCCGCTCAGGCGGCTGAACCCCCATCAATTTCTCCACCGCCAGCGCGTAACCGAAGTTGTTGCTCATCGAGGTGACGTAATCCAGCCGGTCGGTGAAGGGCATGTTCTGAATGTACGTGTTGCGCTCCCCGATTTTTTCGTGATTGCGGTGCAGGTAGCCCATCACCGGCTTGAGGTCCACAATCGTCTCGCCCTCCAGCAGGGCCACCATGCGGAACACGCCGTGCGTCGAGGGGTGCTGCGGACCTAGGTTGACGATAATCTGGTCGGTGCGCAGCTCGGACTCCGATTTCTTCAGGCTGCGGTACAGCGCTTCATCCGTATCTGGCATCCAGGTGTTGGGATCAAACCCTTCGGGGTACTGGACGTTCTTGCCGTATGGGTTTTGGTCCTCCGCACGCTTGACCTGCCCTTCCGGCCAGCGGCTTTTAAAGGGCTTGAACTCTTCTTCGAAGTAAGGTTCCTTCCAGTCCTTGCGCAGCGGATGGCCGGCGAAACCCTCCCACAGCAGGATGCGCCGCGGGTCCGGGTGCCCGCTGAACTGGATGCCCATCAGGTCGTAGGCTTCACGCTCCTGCAGCTCCGCTCCCGGGAACAGCGGCGTGAGGGACGGGACCACCGGATTATCTCTGGGAACCTGCACGTGCAGGGGCAGGATCGGGCCGCCAACGGTTTTGAAGAAGTGGTAAACCACCTCCATCATGTTGTCCGGATAGTAATCAACCGCGGTCACCGAGGTGAGGAAGTCGAAGCCCAGTTGGTCCCGCAGGTACACGGCGACCTCGGTGAGCTTGTCCGAGCTGACGACAAAGCCCTCATAACCGGGGCGCTCATCCCGGGTCACACCTTCAGGGAAGGCAGCGGTCAGGTCAGGCAGTTGAATGGCAGGGACGGTTTGTTCAGCCACGGGATCCCTCCTGCTTTTCGTCGGACGGTTCACCTTCGCGCTCCGCGGGCGGTTCCAGTTCAGCCGCAGCCTCTGCTTGCGGCTGAGAAAGCGCCTTGATGCGCTCAAATTCGCGCGGGTCCATCAAATCCGGCCCCAGGACAGGCACCGGAATCGGCTCGCTCTGCCTGGACTGGTACCAGGGCGTGCCCTTGATCGTCTCGGTCTTGATCTTTTCCTGCAGGGTCATCAGCCCGTGCAGCAGCGCCTGGGGAGTGGGCGGGCAGCCAGGGATGTAGACGTCCACCGGGATGAACTTGTCGATGCCCGAGACCACGTTGTAGCCTTCCTTGAACGGCCCTCCGCCGGACGCACAGGCGCCCATGGCGATGACGTATTTCGGCTCCGCCATCTGGTTGTACAGGCGCACGATCTGCGGCACCATCTTCTTGGTAACCGTGCCGGACACGATCATCACATCCGCCTGGCGAGGACTGGGGCGCATGACTTCCATCCCAAAACGCGCCAGGTCGTAGCGGCTGGCGGCAGCCATGACCATCTCGATCGCACAGCAGGCCAGACCGAACATCATCGGCCAGAGGGAATTGGCCCGGCTCCAGTTCCATATCCGGTCGATGGTGGTGACAGCGACCTGCCCGCTCATTTCAGGCGGTACTTCATATCCGGGGGAGTTGAACTGGGTTTCGCCCATCCACTTATCTCGCTTTCTTTCGAATTCGATCCGTGTACCCTGGAAAAATGGAGTTCGTATATTTCATTGCTAATTGTACCCGCCCCGGAAATCCTGTCAAGCGAAGCGATTAAAGATAAAGTTCTTTTGTTTTATTCGTCAATAACGCTATAATAAATGCATGAAGCTGCCATCCCGCGAAGCCATTTTGCTCTACATCCGGGATAAGAAAGAGGTCACCGTCGCCGAGTTGAGCCGGAAATTCCAGCTGACCCCGGCCAACATCCGCTACCATGTTAAAAAACTGCAGGAGGACGGCCTGGTGACGGTCACCACCCCCGAGCCGTGGAAGCGGCGCCGGGGACGTCCGGAACTGGTTATCCAGCTGGCCAGCCGCAGCCGGCCGGACAGCCTGCCGCAGCTGGTTCACGCCCTGCTGAGCGCTGCCGGCGAGATCCAGGA